>ERZ1106952.93-NODE-93-length-64793-cov-37.852714_pt1 | contig 64793 bp, 57 predicted proteins | sample MGYA00403677_ERZ1106952 | MGnify/ENA primary metagenome ERZ1106952 (study PRJEB35170, sample SAMEA104062415) | human gut metagenome | biome: human gut; feature: human-associated habitat; material: faeces | place: Denmark | collected 2012-05-14 ... | reverse complement strand
CTACGCTTGTTGCTTAATTAATTTTTGCTCATAAAAAAGGACTGTTGTCCAACCTATTTATTTTTTAGGTTTTTCAACAGCCCCTTTTTTAATGCAAAAAAAAGAAGATTTTTATTCTTCTTTTTTTATATAGCTTTTAATTTATAATCTTTTAATATAAGACTTTATTGTTATTTTCATCATAATGCCAATATTTATAATCTTTAGTTAATTCGTCTTCACTTGGAGTAGTTTCACTATAGAATGCAACAACAACTTCATTCCTTTCCCAAGCACAAGATACAAATTCATCAACCCAACATTCATCAATAGCAATATATGTAGTAATATTTCCTTCAAAATATATTGAAGCATCTTCTTGTTCGGAAAAATAATCAAAAGCATCTGTACTAACATCAGTGCATGAAGCAGGGATAACTACTTCAACACTACCAAGAATATATGAAAATGCTGAACTACCAATAGAAGTAATTTTTTTACCTAAATCTAATGTAGTAACTGAATAAGCAGTTCCAACATCATTTTCTTCATCACCATAAAATGCAGATGTACCAATAACAGTTGCTCCAGTAAAGGTAATTGTTGTTAAACATTTACTATAAGAAAATGCTTCAAGACCAATACTTTTAATTTTATCTGTGAAATGTAATTCACTAATCTTTTTACAACGACTAAATGCACTAGTATCAATTTCTTCTACATTATTCCAATCAATAGTTTCTATAGTAGCGTTATTATAAAATGCTCTATAACCAACTTTTTTAACTGAATCAATAAATTTATATGCAGTATCTTTACTATTATTAGCATAAAGAATAGTTTTATCTGAATTATATAATTCACATCTTTCTTTATTAAGAATTAAATCTGCTCTATCTTTAATAACAACATTATTATACATTTTAAAGCCTGCTCTAATTTTTGCTTCTTTTGACATATCTTTAATTGCTAATACAGTTTTAGTATCACTATTTAATCCAATGCAACGATAGAAATATTCATCTTTGACTAAAACAGAAGGATCATCATGACCAAATTCAATCTCTAAAATATTAGGGCAATTTTTAAATGCATCAGTAGCAATTTCAGTTACTGAACTTGGAATATAAACATATTGAACATCTGTTAAATTTTCAAATACACCTTTACCAATACTTGTAACATTATCACTAATAATAATTCTAGTAGGATCAGCAGATTGAGAAGCATCATATCTACTTAATACTCCATCTTTAATTGTAAATTCAGCAGATTGTACACTTTCTAAAGTAATTAAATTAGCAGTAGACATTGCATTGCTCCATCTAGCTTTTAAGCTAGTAGCAATTTCTTCAGTATCAACTTCAATTCTAGGAGTAGCGCCTAATCCAGTACTTTGAATTTCAGGATATGTTTTAATTCCACTAACAAAATGAAGTTTTAATTTATTAATATTTGTTTCTTCAAATGGACTACTACCAATACGAGCATCATCAGCAAATGTTATACTTAATTCTTTAATTGAAGTTCTAGCAAAAGCTAATAAAGCTAAATTTTTAATTTCTCCTTTAATAGTAACATTTTCTAATTTTTTACAACTTGCAAATGTAGAACTTTCAATAGTTGTATAATATTTAGGAAGTGTAATATTAACTAAATTTATGCAACCTGCAAAAGTTAAATTCTCTACTGTAAAAGTCTTTCCTTCTACTAAAGTATCAGCAAAAACAATTTCATTTAATTTAGAAGCATATGAAAATGCTCCTGTACCAATAAATTCAAGCTTGCTACCAAAAGTTACTTTCTCCATATATTTATTACCATAAAAAGCATAACTATCTATTCTTTCAATATTACTAAAATCAAGAGATGTAATATTTGTTTTTTCAAATGCATGAGTACATATTTCTTTAGTAGCTTTATTAATTACAAATCCTGTAGCGTCTTTTTTAGCAGGGAAATTAACTAATTTAGAATAATCTTTAGAATACAAAACACCATCATCAACTAAGAAATCAGCACATTCACTAGAAATAATCCATTTCTTTAAATTAGGCATATCTTGTAAATAATTAAATGTTTTTAAGCTTTTAGGAAGAGTAAATTCTTCAAAAGGTAAACCATAAAAAGCTTGATAATCAATATAATTAACAGTATCAGGGATAGTTAAACTTTTTAAATTAGTATCACCTGAAATTGCTCCTACACCAATCTTTTCTAATCCATCTGGTAAAGTTAAAGAAGTTAATGCTCCCATATCTTTAAAAGCTCCTACACCTATTTCTTTACAATTTTGAATTGTAACACTTTCTAAAGTATCACAACCATTTAAAAGACCATCAGGTAATATTTCTTGATTAATAATAGTTAAAGAAGTAAATTTACTAGCGTAAAAACTTGTCATATTTTTACCAGTAACATCTTTAATACCAAACATCTTGCCGATATAAGCACTAGAATCATTAATATTTTCACCAACAAAAGGAGTAATTAATTTTGTTAAAGAACCAGATAAAGGATATAAAACACCTTTTTCAAGATAAGTAACTGTAGAAGGAATCATTAATATTTGAAAAGTTTTATTTTCAAAAGCAGTATTTTTAATTCCTACAACTGGTAAACCTTTATAAGTTTCAGGAGCATCATATATTAGAGTAGACTCATCAGGACATTTTACCATAATAAATCCTGTTTTATCTTCGTTTAATTTAAAATAATCATCAGATACAACTTCGCTAGTAGGTGGTGTAATAGGACTGCTACTAGTAGGTAGTGAACTGTTATTAACACTACAACCACACAATAAAAAAAGTGCTGATAACACAAAAATTTTCTTTTTATTCATAAATGCAAACCCTCCTTATCAAGTAATATTAACTTGATTTTATAAATAAAAAAATAAATTTAAATTAGATAATAAAACAATATGTTTTTGTTATATTTTTAAATTTATAGTAAATAATTATATGTGTTATTTTTTAAATTTCAATATTTAATATTTAAAAAACAATGTTTTTCTTATTATATTTTTAAAGAATATAAATAAATTATTTTTCATATAAATAAAATTATATATTTTTCTAATGTATTTTTTGCAAAATAAAAATCCTATCTAAATAAAGATTTAAATAGGATTTACTTTATTAACAGTCTTAATACCTTTAATTATTTTTCAATTCATAATTCCTTTAATTAATAAAAAAACCATTGGTAATTACATAACAAAAACCACTATATGTAACTCTAAAAACAATCAAATTACATCTAATATAAAAATTTCAATTAGATTTTTATTAATATTAATATTGAGCATAATTATTCCATATGTAATCTTAAATTCATTATCATTTATTACAATTCCATTAATAGAACTAATGTTTATAATAATCACTAAAAATAAACAAACACTAATTAACTTAATATCATCCACTAAAATAATAGAAGACAAATATATTAATTTAATAGAAGAATAATTCATAATAACCTCATAATTAATTAGAGGTAAAAACAATGAATTATATAAATCAATTAATAACACAACTAAAAATAACTAAAAACTTACAAGAACAAACATTAAAAGCATATTCTAGTGATATCACTAATTTTTTAAATTACATCAATAAAGATAAAATTGAACAAATTGATATATTAAATTATATCAATTATTTATTTGATGAAAAAAAACTAAAAGATCGATCAATTAAAAGAAAAATAATCTCATTAAAAATATATTTTAATTTCTTAGAAGATAATTCAATAATAAAAACTAACCCTTTTAATAAACTAAAATTCAAATTCAAACAAGAAAAAAAATTACCCAAAACATTACAAAAAAATGAAGTGAAAAAATTATTAGAAACAGCTTATAATGAACTAAATTAATCAAAAACAACATATAAAAAATTTGAAACAATAAGAAATATATCTTTATTAGAAATATTAATATCTACAGGTATAAGAATTCAAGAAGCATCACTAATAACTCTAAACGATATCTCATTACAAGAAAAAACAATTATAATCCATGGAAAAGGAAGAAAAGAAAGACAACTATTTATACTAAACAAATACGTATTATCATCATTAAAAAATTGGTTAACAATAAGAAAAACATCATCTCCAAAATGCAATAATATCTTTATCAACAAATATGGAAATCCATTATCAATCCATAGCATAGAAAATATCTTTAGAAAATACAAAACATTATCAAACATTAATATAAAAGCCACTCCACATTACTTAAGACATACATTCGCAACAAACTTATTAACCAATGGAGCAGACCTTCGTTCAGTACAAGAAATATTAGGTCACTCCTCTATATCCACAACCCAAATATACTTAGAAATATCATCTAATAGAAAAAAACAAGTTCTTCAAAAATACAATTATAGAAACAATTTATAACCTTCTTAACCATAAAAAATACTAAATTATTGTAAGTTAAAACTATAAAGGAAGAGAAGAAAATGAAAAAAACAAAAATCTTATTGGTTGGTGCTTTGTTATTTGGTGTCCCATCTGTGGCATTATCATTAAGTACTCAACAAGAGAATGTGACTGTGGTTAGGGCAGCTGAAAAAACCGCAACAATGACAAGTTTTACAAACATAACAAGCAATAATATTGGTGGTGACACAAATGTTAGTTATTTTTGTGCGAAAGGTAATAGTAGTACTGCACCAGCAATTTATAATGATGAAATAAGACTTTATCAAAATTCAGATGGTATTGGTGGTGGAACAATAACAATAAAATCAGTTGATGGATGTGTTCTAACTTCTGTTACAATCGGTTCTTCAATGGAAACATCAATAGCATATACAATTAATAGTGAAACAACAAAAAGTACAACCACATCTTTAGTTGCCAATGATAAATCAATTGTTAATTTAAGTGATAAAACTGCTACATCAATTACTTTTTATTGTATGGGGACAACAAGCAAAACTAGACTATATGTAAATTATTTATCTGTAACTTATAGTGCTAAAGAAAAAACTTTAGTAGAAGAAATTAAAAATATTGAAACAAAAACTAAGTTAAAATTTAATTATACTAAAACTACTAAGGAGAATACTTTTGTATCAAGTGCATTTGATTTTGCAAATATGGGTTTGTCAGATAAAAAGGTAGTTAGTGAATTTAATGATAACAATTTCAATGTTTTATTTGATAAAAGTGATGGAAATACTGCCCCAATCTATTATAAAAAGGGAACTGGAATTCGAACATATGCAAATAATACAATATCAATTTCAAGCAAAAATGTAATTAATAATGTGAAATTGATTTTGGATAAAGGTGGTAATTCAAATTCAATAACAATTGATAAAGGTGAAATAAAGACAAATACAACTATTGAAAAAAGTATTGTTAATATAAATTCTAATGAGTTAATTATAAAGGTAAATGGCACAACTGGTCATATAAGAATACAAAAACTTATTATTAATGAAAGAAGTGATGAAGATATTGCTTCATATACAAATTTCTCAAATTTACAATTACAATACCGATATTCATTTGATGTTAGTTCATATATTGATGAAGTACAAGAAATAGGCATGTTTGTTACTGATGATAAAAGTTTTGACTTTAATACAACTGGTATTTATAATGATGAATCAACATTTGAAAGCAAAGTTAATACTAAAAATGGCTTTAAAGGAATGAGATTTATAAATTCTTCTAAGAAAGATACATACACAATAGGTATAAATTTAGGGAATGAAATCAAAGGTGCATTAAAAACAACATTTAGAGTTGGAACTTATGTAAAAACTAATAATAAATATTATTTTTCACCAAAAATAAGTGAGTACAATTTAGAAACCATGCTAGAAAAATATAATACAATGGAATTAGAAAGCGAAGGTAACGCAGTAATCGCAAGCTTCTTAGCTTATGTAAAAACATTATAAGGAGAAAATATTAAAATGAACAAGAAAGTTTATACACAACCATTAATTGAATTAGATAATATTAAAATGAGTGATGCACTTTGCTCTTCAGGAATAAGTGAAACATTTGGAAGCGAATGGGTAAACGATGCTGAAGCAAATTGGAATTTTTAATTAAATAATAAAATTACATTACATGTAAAAAAGAGATTGTAATAGGTTAATTACCTAGAACAATCTCTTTTTGATTAATAATATAATGATATATTTTTAATAATTATATTTGTTTTACTCTCAATATAAATATGTTGAGCTTTTAAATAATCAGCAAATTCATAATAATATATATTTTTATTATTAGAAAATTTATATTCTGCTTTTACACCGTATTTATTAATAACTCCAATTGAAACATTATTGTTATCAATTTCATTTAATACATTTATTTCAATTTTATTAATAATTTTTGATGTTGAAAATGATAAACAACTTATATTATTATCTTTTGATAATTCTATATTATTTTCATTAGCAGTCATATTATTAGTGTTATCATTATCTAATTTAAAATTAATATCATTACTACATATAAACCAATTATTAATATCTTTATCTTCAGTATTAAAAGTAATAATTGTTTTATTATCTTCTATTGAAGTAGTGCTTAAAAAACTAGATATTGATGAACTGGAAATACTATTATTATTTGATATATTATCACTTTGTGATCTATTTGTATTAGTACAACCAAACAAAGAAATAAATAATAAAGATAATAAAATTAATTTCTTTTTCATTTAAATAATATTATTTGCCAAAGAAATTATTAAAATCTTCAACATCTGATTTTCCGCTTGTAATACCTGATGATAAAACAACATCAGTAACGACTACATTATCTTCTTCAAAAATAGGACTTATATATTCTTTTTTCATAGATTTAATACTCCTTTAATTATTTAGATTCAGCTCCATTAACTAATTTAATAGTTATAGCTTCTGTTTGATAATTTACATCATTTATTGTTGCAAATGCATAATAAGTAATAGTTCCTGTGAAATCATCAGGTATATTATTTAATATTAAACTATAATTTAAATATCCATCTTTAACATAAATTTCATCGGATTCTTTGTCAAACGCTTTATCGCTATCATCAATGATATGATATAATTTTGAAAGTTCAGTATTGTATTCTTTAGTAGTTGTATTATTTAATGTAAAATTGAATCCAACTTTTTGTAAATCAGCAAATTTAGTCTCGTTAACACTACCAATGAATCTTATAGCGTTAGAAATATTATCATTCATTAAAAGCTTTGTACATAAATAATCAGTTGTTAAAATTGTTTGATCTACTTCATACTCAGCTACTACTTTTTCCATATATGTAGCTAAGACTTGGAATTCATCACCAAAAATTGAAATAACACCTTTTAAGTTTATTTTGTCTCCAGCTTTTAAAACATCATTATTTTTTATTTCAAAATAATTTGTATTAGCTCTAATAACAAAATTTTTATCAGTTTTAATGCTTGTTTCAGTTTTAAAATCAGCTTTTAAAGTAATATTTTTTAATTCTACATATTTACAAACATTATCTTGTGTCACATCACTTAATTCAGTAATTGGTGTAATATTAATAGGTTCATTAGTTTTTTCTATTGCAAAACAATCTTTTAATTCAGGACAATTATTGAACATTGTTTTAGTTCCTGTTATTGAAATTGTATCACCTTCATTGATTTCATAACTTGTAAGTGAAGCATAAACTAAAATTGCACCAGTATTATCTTGAATATAATAGTTTTGTTCATTAGTTCTTGCTACAATTTTACCTGTAATTCTATATACTTCATTGTCTACTGTTGCGTTTACAATATTTGTTACATCTATGTTTTTCCAATGAGCTTTTAATGTCATATTAGATTTTACTGGATCATTAAAATTCCATTTTATATCATTATTATACCATCCATCAAATATATAACCTTTTTTTGTTGGAGAAACTGGTTCTTCTACTTTTGTTTGTCCATCATTAGAAACATCTATTGAATCTATGTTTGTTCCACCATTAGAATCAAATGTTACAGAATATTTGCTTTCGTCTACTGAAGTGTTGTAAAAACCAACTTTTGATATTTGAAGAAACCCGTTTTTAGTTCCTGCTTTACAGTCAAAAGTAAATTTATAATATGAAGAATTAGTATCATTCATTTTAAATTCTTTTATTCCAATAGAAAGATCATTTAGAGTTAAAGTAGTGTCTATTTTTGAAAAACTTGCATCACTTGATTTTTCTAATTTAATAGAATTAATAGATGCTGCAGTAATTTTGTCAATGGTAAGTTTAATTGAACTAACATTTTCTATTGCAGTTATTGTTGCAATACTACCAATAGATGCATTCTTTTTAGAGCCAAATTTGATCCATTTCCAACTATTGTTCCAGTAGTTATTATTACCATTAACAATACTAAATTCATAATTTCCAGATTTTGCGCTCCAAGTATCAGTATATGAGCCTACACCATTAGTACTTTTATTTTCATCTGGGAATGTTAACTCGCAAATAGCAGTAGTAGCCGCTCTAACCACAGTCGCATTCTCTTGTTGAGTACTTAATGATAATGCCACAGATGGGACACCAAATAACAAAGCACCAACCAATAAGATTTTTGTTTTTTTCATTTTCTTCTCTTCCTTTATAGTTTTAACTTACAATAATTTAGTATTATTTGCAGTTAAAAACACTTATTTTCCTTCCTTTTATATCTAAATAATAATTATTTATATAAAAAAATACAACATTGTTTATAGTTTTTACTTATTTTTTACAATTTTTATTAGTTTATGAAATAAGTAATGTTGATTTATTTGATTTTGTCATTATATTTTAGTTATATTTAAGGTTTATAAGTTATTGTTTTATGAGGTAATTAGCATGAGAATTTTATTAGTAGAAGATGAAAGATCTTTATCTAGTGCTTTAGTTACTATTTTAAAATATAATAATTTTTCTATTGATGCTTGTTATGATGGATTAGAAGCTTTATCTTTTTTAAATGTTAATAATTATGATTAAGTCATTTTAGATATTATAATGCCAAAATTAAATGGCTTAGATGTTTTAAAGAAGATGATACTCCTGATTTTTATTTAATAAAAAAATTATCAAAAAGAAACTTAATTTAATTAATTATGTTTCTTTTTTTGCAACAAAAAAATCACCTTTCGGTGATTTGAAAATTTTTAATATGATTTTCTACGAGCCATCTCTGACTTCATCTTACGACGAAGGCCTGGTTTTAAATAGAATTCTCTTTTACGAGCTTCAGTTAAAATTCCAGCTTTATTGACTTGTCTTTTAAATCTGCGAAGTGCGTCATCGAGTGATTCATTTTCACGTACGACTGTTTTTGGCATTAAATTCACCCCTTAATGTGTATATTTTTGTCTTCAACAAAGTTTATTATAAAGAAGTCATTTAACATTTTCAACAACAATATAACATTTTTTCGACATATTTTCTCATGTGAATGCATATAATATAATTTATGAACCAATTTAATAATAATTTATACAAAAGATGAAATATTATATTATAATATTTATATGAATTACTGTCCTTTAAACATTTATTCTGGATATACTTTTCTTTCTTCTACTTTAAAAATAGAAGATATTTTTTCTATTTGTGATAAAAATAATTATTCATATTTTGGAATTTGTGATTTAGTTAATATGCATGCATATTCTGATATTGAAAAATATAAAAATAAATTTAAATCCAAACCATTATATGGTTCCACAATTATATATTTATTAAATAATCAATTTCCTGTTTTATTAAGTTTATACATTATTAATGAACAAGGATATAAAAACTTAATCAAAATTATTTCATCATATCCAAATGGAATTAATTTAGAAAATTTATCAAATTATAGTGATGGTTTAGTATGTATATTACCTACATTATCTAATAAACCTATTAAAGATTTTTTAATTGAACATGATTTAGATAATTTATTATTAGAAATAAATAAAATTAAATCAATTTTTACTCATTTTTATTTAGGAATTGAAATATATAAAAAAGAAGATATTTATTTAATAAATTTATTAAGAGAAAATACAAAAAATATAAATAAAGTTGCTTTTAATAAACATTTATATCTTAATAAACAAGATGCAATAGGTTTAACAATTTTACAAGCAATTAAAAATGATACAAAATTAACAAATAAAAATGAAGAAGGTCCTTATTTTTTCTTATCAAAAAATGTAATTTTATCTTTATATTATAATGAAGAAATTGAAAATAGTATTAAAATACAAAACTTATTAAGAGATTTCTCTTTCAATAAAAAAAGAGGTAAATTATTAATTTATCCATTGAACGAAAATAAAAAAGAAAACATTAAAAATAAATGTTTAAATCGCTTAAAAGAATTATCTTTAGATAATAATTTATATATATCAAGAATGAATTATGAATTAGATATAATCGAAAAAATGGGTTATCTAGATTATTTTTTAATTGTTGAAGATTATGTAAAATTTGCCAAAGATAATAAAATTCCAGTTGGTCCTGGTAGAGGTTCTTCTGCAGGTTCATTAGTTTCTTATTTATTAAATATAACTGAAATTGATTCTATTAAATATAATTTATTATTTGAAAGATTTTTAAATCCAGAAAGAACATCTATGCCAGATATTGATATTGATTTTGCTGACTATAGAAGAGATGAAATAATTAATTATATTAATCAAAAATATGGCCAAAATAAAACATCTTTAATTATTACTTTTCAAACCATGAAAGCTAAACAAGCATTAAGAGATATTGGAAGAGTATTTTCATATAATAATAATGATATTAATACATTGTCTAAAGCTATTAATAAATATGATTCATTTAAAGATGCATATAAATATAATGAAGATTTCCGTTTATTAATGAAAGATGATTATTTTTTAGAAATCATTAAATTAGCTAAAAAAATTGAAGATTTACCTCGACAAAGTGGAATACATGCGGCTGGAATTATCATTAATGATGAAGATTTAGAAAAAGTAATTCCTATTCACAAAAATAATAATAATTTAAATATTACTCATTTTGAAGCGCCTCTACTTGAAGAATTAGGGTTCTTAAAAATGGATATTTTAAGTTTATCTAATTTAACATTGATAGAAAATATGATTAATTATATTCATACTTATTATGACCCTTCATTTGATATTAAAAAAATTTCTTTTAATGATAAAAAAACTTTTGATATTTTAAATTTAGGCTTTACATCTAATATATTCCAATTAGATTCACAAGGCATTACTAAAGCTTTAAAAGAAGTTATCATTAATAATTTTGATGATTTAGTGGCTTTACTTGCTCTATATCGACCTGGTCCAATGGATAATATTCCTATTTATGCGAATAATAAAAACAAACATTTAAAAATTAATTATATTCATCCTTTACTTGAACCTATTTTAAAACCAACTTATGGAGTTATAATTTATCAAGAACAAATTATGGAAATAGTTAAAACTTGTGCTTCATTTTCATTAGGAAAAGCAGATTTATTTAGAAGAGCTATATCTAAAAAAGATTCTTCTATTTTAAATTCATTAAAAGAAGATTTTATACAAGGTTGTTTAAACAATAAATTAAGTGAAGATGAAGCTAATAATATTTATAATTCAATTTATAAATTTGCTAATTATGGATACAATAAATCTCATACAGTTTGTTATAGTGTTATCACTTATTATCTTAGTTATATAAAAGCAAATTATCCAAGTTGTTTTTATCTAGCATGTTTAAATAAAATTTCTTTAAATGATCCTAAAATTTATGAAATACAAAATGAATTAAGATATTTTAATTTAAAATTACATTTACCTTCAATTACTATTTCTAAACAAGAATATATTTTTAAAAATCAATATTTATATATTCCTTTTACTAATATTAAAGGTATAAATAAACAAATTATAAATATCTTACAAAATAACAAAATATCTTCATTTAATGATTATATTAAATTAGCTTTAAATAACAATTTCTCTATAGATATAACAAACAATTTAATTAATGCTGGCTGTTTTGATGAATTTGACCCTAATAGAGAATATATAAAAGAAAAATATAAAACTTATCTTTCATTTTATAAAAATATATCTAATTTAAACATGGATAATGATGAATTAAAAGAATTCTTACCAATAGTTGATAAACATGAAGAAGATTTAAAAATTAAATATGAAAATGAATATAATTCTTTAAATATATTATTATCTGGATCATTATTAATTAATTATAAAAACACCATTAATAAATTAAAAATTAAGCCACTTATAGAACAAATAAATAATTTTTCTTATATTAATATTGCTGTAATTATTAAAGATATTAGAATAATTAAAACAAAGAAAAAACAAAATATGGCTATTTTACAAGTTCAAGACGACACTAGTTCTATTGAAGTAGTGGTTTTTCCAAGAACTTATAATGAATATCAAAAATTATTAATAAAAGATAAAGCAATACTTATTTATGGTAGATTTAAAAATGAAAGTGAATTATCATTTATAAGTGAAAAAATTACAAATTTGGAGGAAGATAAATGAAAAAATTAGTTATTGTAGATGGAAATTCTCTTCTCTTTAGAGCGTATTATGCCACTTCATTTACAGGAACAATCATGCGTAGAAAAGATGGTTTTCCTACAAATGCAATTTTTGGATTTAGCAATATGATGAATAAAATAATTTCCACTTTAAAAGATGGAGATTTATTATTTGTTTCTTTTGATACTGGTAAAAAAACTTTCCGTCATAAAGAAATGGAAACATATAAAGCTCAAAGAAAACCAATCGATGAAGATTTAAAATTACAATTACCTGTTGCTAGAGAATTATTAAAAGCAATGGGAGTATTTTATTATGAATTAGAAGGTTATGAAGGAGATGATTTAGCAGGAACAGTTGCTAAAATTGGCTCAAACGCTAATTTAGAAGTTGATGTATATACTTCTGATAAAGATTATCTTCAATTAATTAATGATAATATTTCTATTTATATGATTACAAAAGGAATTAAAGAAATAAAAATCATGAATAAAGAATCATTATTTAATGATATGGGACTTACTCCAGATCAAATAAGGGATTATAAAGGATTAATGGGTGATCCAAGTGATAATATTAAAGGTATCCCTGGAGTAGGAGAAAAAACTGCAATTAAATTATTACAACAATATTCTTCTTTAGAAGGAATTATTGAAGCAATGAAAAATGAAAAAAGTAAACTTGCTCAAAAAATCCTTGATAATCAAGATTTAGGTAAATTTTGTAAACATATAGCCACTATTGACACTGATGTTCCATTACCATTCACTTTAGATGATTTAGAATATTCTGGATATGATTTTAATGAATTATCTTCTTTTTATACTAAACAAGAATTTTATTCTTTATTAAAAAAATTAAAACCTAATTCAAAGAAAAGAAATATTAACAAATCAACAGAAAAAAGTATTAAATTTGAAAAAATATTAATATCTTCTTTTAAAGATTTACCTAATAATATCTCTACTTTTGTTTTAGATTATAATCAAACTAATTATCATCACGCGAATGTTAATAATGTTATTTTTGCTGACGATAAAAATGTTTATATTTATGATTATTCTTTAGCAAAAAAAGATAAAGATTTCATTAATTTTATTACTAACGAAAATATTAAAAAAGCAACATTTGATTCTAAAGCTATGTATGTTTTACTTAATAAAGATCATATTCAATTAAATGGTATTACTTTTGATTTATTATTAGCCTCTTATTTATTAGATTCATCCTTAGCTAATGACCCTATTACTGTCTGTGCTTATTTTGGGGAAAATATTTTATCTAATGATCAATTAACATTATTTGATGACAATTCTTCAACATGTAATTTAACTTATGTAATAAATTCGATAAAAGATGAAGTTATTGCATCATTAAAAGAAATTGATTGTTATGATTTATATAATAATATTGAATTAAAACTTGCTATTGTTTTAGCTAAAATGGAAATAGAAGGTTTTCCATTAAATAAAGAAGCATTAAATGTTATTAATGAAAAATATAAAATTGTATTAAATGAATTAACAGAAAAAATTGATGAGCTTGCTGGGGTTAAAATTAATTTATCTTCACCTAAACAAGTTGCAGATTTATTATTTAATAAATTAATGTTACCATCTAATAAAAAACAATCTACTTCTATTGAAATATTAAATAATATTAAACATTTACATCCAATCGTTCCTTTATTAATTGAATATCGTAAATATTCAAAATTAATATCAACATATACATCAGGTTTAAGTGATTATATATTCCCTGATGGTAAAATTCATGCTTTATTTAATCAAGCTTTAACTACTACAGGTAGATTATCATCTTCTGAACCAAATTTACAAAATATTTCTGTCCGTGATGAAGAAGGAAAATTAATTAGAAAAGCATTCTTTTATGATGAAGATAATTTGTCATTATTAAGTTTAGATTATTCTCAAATTGAATTAAGATTACTTGCTCATATGGCTAATGTTTCTTTATTAATAAAAGCATTTAATGAAGGAAAAGATGTTCATGAACAAACCGCTAGAGAAATATTTAATATTCCTAATGATGAAGAAGTTCCTTCTAATCTAAGAAGAAAAGCTAAAACAGTTAATTTTGGTATAGTATATGGAATATCTGATTGGGGATTAGCCGAACAATTATCATGTCCAGTTCAAGAAGCTAAAACCATTATTAATAATTTTTATTTAGTTTATCCAGAAATTAAAACATATTTTGATAATGTAGTAGAATTTGCTACTAAAAACAATTATGTAACAACTTTATTTAAAAGAAGAAGATATATTTTAGAATTAAATTCTGATAATTATCAAACTAGAGAATTTGGTAAAAGAGCCGCGCAAAACGCTCCAATACAAGGAACGGCTGCTGATTTAATTAAAATGGCGATGATTAAAATTGATGAAGAAATTACTAAACAACAATTAAAATCAAAATTAATATTACAAATACATGATGAATTAATTTTTAAAATATATCCTGAAGAAAAAGAAATTATGTATAATTTAGTTAAATCAACTATGGAAAATATTTATCCATTGAAAGTAAAACTTGAAGTTGATGGATCATGTGCTAAAACATGGTACGATTGTAAATAAGAGGTCATTATGCCAGAATTACCAGAAGTAGAAACTGTTAAAAACAGCTTAAAAAAACATTTGTTAAATAGAACTATTAAATCAATAGATATATTATATCCAAAAATGATTTTAACTCCTTTAAATGAATTTTATATTCTTGAAGGCGCTACTATTATTGATATAAAAAGAAAAGGTAAATTTCTTATCTTTTTATTTAATAACCATAAAGCTTTAATTTCACATTTAAGAATGGAAGGAAAATATTATTATTATCTAGAAAATGAACCTAATTCTTTACATGCTAGAATTGTTTTCCATCTTGATCAAAATGAAAAAGTTATTTATGATGACACTAGAAAATTTGGCATTATGGAATTACATAATGAAAACGATTATTTAGAAGCTGAATGTTTAAAAAAACTTGGTCCAGAACCTTTTAATCTTGATGCAAATTATTTATACAATAAATTACATAATTTAAAAACAGAAATTAAATCTGCTATTTTAGATCAAACAATTATTACTGGTATTGGCAACATTTATGCTGATGAAACTTTATTTGCATGTAAAATTAATCCATTTAGAAAAGCTAATACAATTACTTTACAAGAATGTCAAAATATTATTAATGAATCAAGTAGAATCTTATTAAAAGCTATTGAAGAAGGTGGTTCAACTGTTTCTTCTTATCACCCAGAAAATGGAGTTGATGGTAAATTCCAAGTTTTATTAAATGCTTATGGTAGATATCATTTACCATGTAAAAATTGTTCTCATTTAATGCAAAAAGATTATATTGGTGGAAGAGGAACTGTTTATTGTCCTCATTGTCAACATGTTGCATTAACTATTGGTATATATGGAAAAGTCGCTTCAGGAAAATCTACTTTATTAAATTATTATAAAGAATTAGGTTATAAAACTTTTTCTAGTGACCAATATATTAATGAATTATATAAGACTTTAGAAACTAAAAAGAACATGATTAATTTATTTACTGAAGCTGTTATCCAAGATAATGGTTCAATTTCTAAAGAATATATTAAGCAAATCATTTCTAATGATGAAGATAAGAAAAAAGCATTAGAAAATTATTTTTTCCCATTAGTAAAAAAAGCTATTAAAGAATTTAAAGAAAAAAATAAAGAAGATAAAGCTATTTTTGTTGAAGTACCTTTAATGTTTGAATCAAAAATCAATTTATTAATGGATTTTATTATTGGTATTGATGCATCTTTAACTTCTCAATTAAATCATTTACAAATAAGAAATAGCAAAACACCTTCTTTAGATATTAAATTAAATTCTTCAAATAAATTCGATAAATACATTTCTAAATGTGATTATATTATTCATAACAATTCTTCTTTAGAAGATTTAAAAAAGAACGCTGATGAAGCTTTAGAATATTTTTTTAATAAATAATTATAAATAACTACCTAAAATAACACTTTTATCAATAACAATTTTTTTATCTAAAAAGAAAAAACTATTATAATCTTTTTCTAATTTATAATAAACTATATCTCCTATTTGTTTATCATTATTTTCATCATAAATAAATTCATAATCTTTATTATAAACATAATTCATTACTTTATTAGATAATCCACATTCTTTACTTATATAATAAGATATTATTTTACTTTCTTGTAATAAATATTCTCTTAAATATGAATAATTACTTAATTCAATAAAGAATAATGCGCAAAATAACATTAATGTAATTTTTATAATATTAGATCTTTCCATAATTATTTAACAAATAATAAATTAACACTAAAACAATCAAACAAAATAAATAATCAATTAAGATATAATAATTTTTATTATCTTTATTAACTAATTCACTTTCCAAAGCAAAATAGTTATTTTTTATTTGATAATTATTATTAATATTTAAGCAAAAAACATAATCAAAAAAATAATTTATTAATTTATCTTTATATTTCTTTTGTAATGAATTAATTTCTTTATATTCTTGATTTGGTAAACATTTTAAAACAGAAATAAAATCTCCATTATATTTTTTATCTAAAATAATTAAAGTATCTTCATAACTTGAATATGGAGTTTTATAATTAATCTTTATTAAATATTCATAAATAAAATTTTTATAATCATTAGGTATTTTATAAAAATCTATTAAATAATAAATAATTATTGTTGATTCTATTAAATAAATAATTACATTAAAACAATCTATAAAAGAATTATTTTTAAGATTAATAATAAATTTAATAACAATTAATAAACAATTCATTTGCAAAATATAATTTAATATATTTTTAAATTCAAAATTATTATCTTTTCCTTTTAAATATAAAATATATTTTTTTAACCATTCTAAAGAATTTAATCTATATGATTTACTAATAGAAGAATTTAATATTTCATTAAGAATAACAATAGGTCTAAATGGATAAATTTTAACCAAATAAGAGACTTTTTCATCAATATTGATAAATAAATCAACTTTCTTTATTTCTTCTTCTAATAAAGCTTCTTTAGCAAATTCAAAAGCTGATATAATATTTTTATCAGCTTTAAATGCTAAAAATAATCTATTAACTAAATCATAAAATCTATCTAACTTATTTCTTCTTTCTTCATTTCTTTTTATATAAATAAAATAAAACAATAAATTAATAACAAAAATTATTAATACACTAAAAAAAGCATATATACCTAAAACAAGTAATATAAATTCAACAAAACAAAGGCTTATATAAAATAAATATATCTTTTTCAAATTGAATCCTCCTAAAAATTTAAACTAAAACTAAAATAATAATATTTAATTATCTTACGATATTTAATTTTTAAATTTATTTGATAATTTTCAAAGCCATAATAAACATATAAATCTTTTACAAAATATTTATTTTCTTCTTTTATTTGTTCTTCAAAATGATAAATAAAATCTTCATTATTTACTTTATATTCATTATCAAAATATAAAGATAAAACTAAAGCATTATAACCATATTCATAAAATGAAATTTGATAATTTAAATTAGTAGGGTAATATAAAGATAAAAAAATAACAATCAAACAAATTATTTTCATATAATTTTTCTTTCTAAATCATAATTACTTTCTTCATCAACAATATCAATACTTATATTATTTTTATAAACAAAATACACATTTCTTACACAATATAAATAATATCCATCTAAACAAAAAAAGATTTTAACAAACAAATTATTCTTATTATAATTTTTTGGCAAATAAATATTTTCATTAATCTCATTATTCAATTCATTATCTAATTTAAAAACATATCCTTTATAAAATTCATTATAATTATTTTTATAATATCCTTTTTCAATTTCTATTAATAAATAAATTTCTTTGATCAAAGATTTATTATTAAGTTGATAATTAAATAATTCTTTAATTTTTATTTGTTTATTTACTTCATATTCTTTTTCTTTATCAATTATAAAATTATTATTTTTATCATTTAAAACAATTAAGTCATTTATAGAATAAAAATAATAATCTAAATAAATATTATTTTCTTTATTTAAATCAACATTATAATCAATTTTTTTATAATAAATATCACTATAAAATTTATTATCAAAATATATTTCAATTTTATTATCTAATAATAACTTATCTTTACTAAAAAAATAAAAAACATTATTAAAATCACATTCAATTTCTTTACCATTTATTTTAAGACTAATTTCATTAAAATTATAATTATTTAATTTAAAATAACAATTATCATTATCTAAAGAAAAAACAATAGACGAATCATTAGTCAATAAATTAACCATAAAACAAAAATTAATTAATAATTTAATTATTTTTTTCATTTAAGTAAACTATAAAAATTATTTATTGCTTTAGTTTTTAAACGATAATATGTTGAACGATTATATTTTCCCATCCACCAAAACTTATCTTCATTAAAGAAAAATTCTTTCCAAATTAATTCTTTTTGATTAACAGGTAAAGAAGCTAAAATAAAATTAATTCTTAAAATTTCTCTTTCTTCATCAGATAAAGTATTTTCACTACTAAACTTCCAAAAAGAATTATATGATGAACCAGAATCAAATAATAAAGCTTCTTGATTAAAACTATTACCTGATTTAATTTGGTGGCAAATCAATAATTTATAACGATTGACCACTTCTAAAATTTTTTCTTCTTGAATTTTTTTCAAATTCTTTTCCTTTTTCTCTTTCATAAATACACAAAACTCCTATAAACTAGAAAAAAATACTGCACTATTAATAATAGCGATTATATTTTATAAGAAAAAGGAAAATATTTAACAAAAAAATTAAAAAAGAGACTTTATCTCATTTTAGTCTCATTAAAAATCAATAAAATCTCAAAAACATACAAAATATTAAAATTTATAACATTAAAAATCAAATTATATTATTAAATCTCATTTGTGCGAACAACCACATGGAGTACGAATAAAGTCCATAAGTTCATCAATAAATTGATAATTTGCCATATAACCATTATCTTTAGATAAAATTAAATTATTGTCCAATAACAAATCAAGTGATGATTTTAATTCTTCTTCATTTAAATCAACAAATGCTTTTATCATATCAAAAGTATATACAATTTTGTTATTATACAAAAATTTCAATATTTTTACTCTTTCTCCATTACTTAAAATACTAAATAAATAACTAGCTTCTTGTTTATGCATAAATTTCTCCTTTAACTATATTATTTGCTAAAAAATATAAATAATAAATATTAAAATAATTTAAGTATATAAAAACTCATAGACATAATATCTATGAGTTTCAAATAGTTAAATTAATGATTATCTTTTTAAGAAAATTTTACCATTAACAGCAAGAACTGCTACAACTGCATCAGATGTAATTTCATCACATTCAACTGTAATTGGTTTATTAAGATTTTCATGGATTTTAACACAAATATTATTAGTGCTTAATGAAATTAAATTTGCTTTCTTTAATGAATCAAGATTAATAACATCACCTTCAATTTTATCAAGTACTGTATCAATATAAATATTTTGTGTTTCACCTTCATTAGGTTCAACTTTATTAATCTTTGGTAATAATTGAACTATTGCATCAATATCATCCATATGATTTGCTTCAAAATTATCAATATATTCTTTATTAACATTATCAGTCATTTCGTCAAGTAAACCAAGTTTTTCAAATATTGCTTCACCATCAACTTGTAAATCTTTTGTGAAATCAGTTTCTTCATATTTTCTCTTCTTTTTAAGAGGTTTTTCTAAGCAAACTAATTCAATTAATTCTAATGCACGTTTTAAAGCACGATCAGATTTAATTTTTAAAGTAAATGGAACTTCACTATATTGTTTTTTATTTGCTAATGAAATTTGATGATATTTTGAAGTTGGGAATCTTTCTTCATCATTTGGATCAAGAGGTAAATGTAATCTAAGTGATTTACCAGAAATAGAAATTTTAGCAACTAAGCCTGATTTTCTAAATGCTTCATTTCTTCTAGCAACTTTATTCTTAGTACCATAAGATAATAATAAATTCTTGATTTGTGAATAATATTCTTTAGTTTTATCAGATGTAAATTTCATTTTGTTAATGAATTTTGTACGTCTAATTACTAATTTATCTGTTGGAACATCAATAATTTCTTCATTATTAGATTCTTCTTCAACAGGTAATTCTTCATCTTCTGCTTCTTCTTCAGTTTCATCAATAGTTTCAACATGTTCAGAATCATCAACTTCTGCATCAGTTTCTTCAAGGATTTCTTCAGCTATTGGTTCCTCAATTTCTTCTGTTTCTTCATTTTCTTCAACAGCAGGTAATTCTTCACCAGCCATAGCAAATTGATGTTTCATAACTCTTAAAACAAATATTACTAAGGTTGCAACCATTGCAATTAACCAAATGATTAATTTAACAAGTGAATATTCTTTAAGTAAAGCAAGAATCATCATGCCACCCATAACTAAAGCAGCAACGATAACACTATCTAAAGCAATAACTTTATTAGATGTTAATTTATCTTTAAATAATGAAATAATTCCAATAACAATTAAACTTGCTAATCCAACAAAACCAACTAAAGTAAAGAATGTATTAGCACCAGTAGCAAATGCATTTGCTAATCCTTTAGCATCAAGTCTATTTAAACTTAAGCTAACTAAACCTGCTACAAATAAAATAAATGTTAATGGAATATGTTTAGCAACTGTAACTTCATATAAACCTAAACGATTTAATTCTTTATTTTCATCATGCTCAGTATTAACTAATAATGCTCTTAATAAGATTGTACCTGCTAAAGCAATCATTACACCAAACCAAATATAATATTTAAAATGTGGTACAGCTGTAGTAGATAAAGCAAAATATAATCCACTAAAGAAAGAAGCAACAGCTAAAACAATTAATGTTGCATCAAGCCAATTAACTTTTGATTTTTTACGTGCAATTAATGTATAAAGATTAATTACAAGGAAAATTCCACCAAAAACACAGCTAACAATAGTAGTTTTTTGAACTCTATCAGAATTTTTCCAAAAATCAAACATGTTACCTAAAGCAACACTTAAATTTGTGTAATGGCATAATAAGCCAAATCCAATACCAACTGCAATCCCAGTTAATACAAGGACTTCTAAAGAATACTTACTAACAACAGCTACTCTATATTGAGCAGTAGAACTTGTATAATCAGTTTCTTCAGTAACTTTAACCCATCTAACAATAGTAAGTAAAATTGCAAGTAAGAATAAACAACCTGTAACGATTATCTTAGTTGCGCCTTCACCAAGACCTATTGCATAAGTTAAGAACATTGTCAATGTAAAGAAATCATAGACAACTAATAATGAATCTGTCTTTTGCAAACTATTCTTAAACATTTTTGTAGCAATTAAAACTAAAACAACTACAATTAATGCAAGGCTTACGCCATAGAAAGTATATCTAACAGCACTAGATGTATCTAAGTTAGCTCCTACTTTCATTAAGATATCGCTAAGCAAATTGAACTTATCCATTAAAAAGGTAAGAAATGCTAAAGCAACGCCAATACTACATGATAATAATAAATTAGTATGGGACTTTAGTTCTGAAATTAAATTTGTTTTTCTCATAAAAAACAATCCCTCCATTAGTTTTTATTTTATCTATTAAATAGCATTAATGCAATATTTTTTAAAAAAAATGATACCTTTTAAGGTTGTTTTAACTAAAAAAAATCATTTTTTTTGCTAATTTAACAAAAAAAGATTAAAAACGCTATCATTTTATTATATGAAGAGATAAAACAATATTTTACTTACAACGCAAAATATAATATTTTTTTAAAGGCTTATCAAATTTAGCAAATAAACCATTTTCAGTTTTATTAGCTAAAATAACATCTCCATCTTTATCCCATAATTTAATTATTTTAGTAATAAATGGTTCTTGATCATAACAAAATACTTCTATTTCAGAACCTAATCTAATATCATTTTTTCTTACTAATTCATAATAATCTTCTATTTCATTAACTACATAACCTAAATATGATTTATTAACCATAGTTGATTCATTAGCGTATATTTGATCTAAATAAGAAATACCATTTTTATTTAAAAAGCCTTGAGTTAAAGGTCTACTTTCAATGCTCTTAAGTACTTTTTCTGCATTTAATAAAAGATCTTCAGTTAATCTATTTTCATAAATAGCATCTATAATTTTACGATAAGTTAAACCTACTAAAGCAACATAATTAACTGATTTCATTCTACCTTCAACTTTTAATGAAGAAACTCCTATTTCAATTAAATCTTTAACAAGTCTAATTCCCATTAAATCTTTAGAAGCTATTTTAAATATATCTTCACTTATTAAATTATTATTTTGATACAATTTATAATCCCATCTACATGAATGAGCACACCCACCTCTATTAGCATCTCTACAAACAAAATAATTACTTAATGTACATTTACCTGAATATGAAGAACATAATCCACCTTGAATAAAGACTTCAAGTTCACTATTAGTATGTTCTTTAATCTTTCTTATTTCATTTAAAGAACATTCTCTAGCTAATACCACTCTAGTACAACCTAATTCTTCATAAAATTTTACATAGTCTTCATTTACTGCACTTACTTGAGTGGATACATGACATTCTAAATTTAAATTTAGTTTTTTTACTGTTTCAATAATAAATAAAGAAGAAACAATAATCGCATCTACATGAATTCTATCTAAAGATAATAAATATTCTTCAATATTATTTAAATCATCACAATGCGGAATAATATTAACTGTTACATAAATTTTCTTATTTAATGAATGAGCAAATTTTACTCCTTCAGCAATATCTTCAATACTAAAATTAGATGCTTTAGCTCTTAAAGAAAATTTCTTTCCACCAATAAATACTGCATCTGCACCATATAATAAACTTACTTTTAATCTAGTTAAATCACCAGCTGGCATTAATAATTCAATTTTATTTTCCATAATCATTTACCATTTCTTTATACATTAAATAAGTACTAAAATTATTACCTTCAATATCTTTACCATTTATTGAATTATATACCATTTCTTCAACATTATTTAAATTAACAAAAGATTTATCAATGATAAAATATTCCATACCTTTATTTAAAAATTCATTTAAAACTTTAAATGGAAAAAATATTTCACCAGCAAAAATATAAGTTCCATTATTATCTTCAACGATTGGTTGATACATTGGTCTAGTTTTTTCTTTGATAGTTAAATTATCATTACTAAATTCTAAATTATATTGTTTTTTAAAAGAAGAAACCATTTTTCTTTTTGAATAATATATTTGAGGATAACCAAAACATAACATACCTAAATGTAAATTGTTTTTATTTTTTAAAATTTTATTATAATCATCATAAGTATCTTCTTTAGATAAAACAAAATGAGTTAATCCTAATTTACTATAAGCAAATAAATCTTGATAACTAACAATTAAAGTAGGTGAATAATAACATAATTTATCTAATTGATTTAATTCTTTTCCAATCATAAAAATTGATAAATCTTGAAAAAATATTAAATCACATATAGAAAACAATTCTTTAATTATTAATTTTAAAGTAGGTAATTCATCTTCAGATATTAATTTATCACATAATAAATAAATATTTTTATTAGTATTTTTTTTAATATTTAAAACTTTATCAATATCTAATTCATATTGACTTCTTGAAGATAAACCTTTTATTGGTATAAGTAAACTATCAATATAAGGATTATTTAAATCACATAAAGATGTTAATAATAAAACAATATTTTTCATACCAACTTATTTTAAACTAAATTAGACATAAAAAAAAGAGAATTATTCATTCTCTAATTTTATAATTATTTTATTCAAGTTCAAAAGCACCAGTATACAATTGATAATATTTTTCTTTTAATGCCATAAGAGTATCATGATCACCACGTTCAATAATCTTACCATGTTCAAGAACCATAATAGCATTAGAATTTCTAACAGTAGATAATCTATGAGCAATAACAAATACTGTTCTTCCTTCCATTAATTTATCCATGCCTTCTTGAACAAGTTTTTCAGTTCTTGTATCAATTGAAGATGTAGCTTCATCAAGAATCATAACTGGTGCATCAGCAACAGCTGCTCTAGCAATAGAAAGAAGTTGTCTTTGTCCTTGAGATAAATTAGCGCCACTACCACTTAATAAAGTATTAAATCCTTGAGGTAAACGAGTAATAAAATCATAAGCATTAGCGATTTTAGCAGCTTCATAAACTTCTTCATCAGTAGCATCTAATCTTCCATAACGGATATTTTCCATAACAGTTCCAGTAAATAAATTTGTATCTTGTAAAACTACACCAAGAGATTTTCTTAAATCATCTTTTTTAATTTTATTAATATTAATTCCATCATATCTAATTTTGCCATCAGCAATATCATAAAAACGATTAATTAAATTTGTAATTGTAGTTTTACCTGCTCCTGTCGCGCCAACTAAAGCAATCTTTTGACCAGGTTTAGCGTAAATAGAAACATCATTTAAAACTAATTTTTCTGGAACATAACCAAAATCAACATGATCTAAAACAATATCACCTTTTAATTCAGTATATGTTAATGAGCCATCTCCATGAGGGTGTTTCCAAGCATAATATCTAGTTCTTTTATCAGTTTCGTAAAATGATCCATCTTGATTATATTCAATATGTACTAATTTAACATAACCATCATCAGTTTCACTCTTTTGATCCATTAAATCAAATATTCTTGAAGCACCAGCCATACCCATAACAATAAAAGTAACTTGTTGAGCAAATGTATTTAAGTTATTAGCGAACATTCTTGAAATCATTAAGAAAGAAACAATAATTGCAATTGATTCATTTTTATCATCAATATGCTGACCTAAAATATTAATATTGACTAAAACATCAGGAAAAATAATAAATAAACTACCAACAACCGCTAAAATAACATAAAGTAAATTTCCTATATTTCCAATTATTGGAGCTAAAATATTACCATTTATATTACCTATAGTTGATACTTTACATAATTCTTCATTTAATTTATCAAAATCTTTAATTGATTCTTCTTCATGTGTAAAGACTTTTATAACTTTTAATCCATTAATAGATTCTTCTATTGAACCTTCTACTTTTCCTAAAGCATCTTGTTGTTTAACAAAGAACTTAGCAGATTTTCCACCAACTAATTTAATATCAAGTAACATAAATGCTGCGCCTAATAAAACAATAATAGTAAGCCATAAAGAATAATTTAACATAATAACTAATAAAGCAACAACAGTAAATGCTGTTTGAAACAAACTAGGTAAAGATTGACTTACAAGTTGTCTAATTGTATCAGTATCATTAGTGTACATTGACATAATATCACCATGAGCATTAGTGTCAAAATATTTAATAGGTAATGTTTCCATGTGATCAAACATTTCTTTTCTTATTTTATTTAAGAATTTTTGAGTTGTTATACCCATAACATAGTTATAAGTAAATGAGCCAATTAATCCCACTAAATAAATGCTTCCCATAATGATTAATAAAATAGTTAAATCATTAATAGGATTATAAGAAACATCTCTTACTCCTCGAGTAATTACTTCCGTAATATTTTTAACAAAAATAGAAGAAGTAAAATTACTAATAGAAGTTAAAATAATACATATCATACATACAATCATTTGCCATTTAAAATCTTTAAATAGCATTTTTAATAATCTTCCTAAAGTACCCTTTTTAGCTTTTCCATGAGCACCTTTAACTTTCATAGCAGGCATTATTCTTCACCTCCTTGTTTATTTTGAGTATAATAAACTTCTTGATAAATTTTATTATTTTTTAATAATTCTTCATGAGTACCAATTGCATCAATTCTTCCTTCATCAAGAACAATAATTTGATCAGCATCTTCAATAGAAGAAATTCTTTGTGCAATAACAATTTTAGTAGTATCTGGAATATCATTTTTTAAACCAGTTCTAATTAACTTATCAGTCTTAGTATCAACAGCAGAAGTAGAATCATCAAGAATTAAAATCTTTGGTTTCTTTAAAATTGCTCTAGCAATACATAATCTTTGTTTTTGTCCACCAGAAACATTTGTTCCACCTTGTTCAATATGTGTATCATATTTATCAGGGAAAGATTGGACAAATTCATCAGCTTGCGCTATTTTACTAGCAGCTACCACTTCTTCATATGTCGCATTTTTATCGCCCCAACGAAGATTTTCAATAATAGATCCAGTAAATAATACATTCTTTTGTAAAACAACTGAAACATTATTTCTTAATGTATCTAAATCATAATCTTTAACATTAATTCCACCAACATCAACTTCACCTTCACTAACATCATATAATCTTGAAATCAAATTAACTAATGATGTTTTTCCAGCACCAGTTGATCCAATAATACCTACAAATTGACCTGATTTAATTTCTAAATTAATATTAGATAAAGTATCTTTTTCAGCTTTAGAAGAATATTTGAAACCAACATTTTTAAAACTTACTGAACCATCTTTAATTTCAAAAATAGGATTTTCAGGATTTTTAATAGTTGAATCTTCTTCTAACACTTCAGCAATACGTCTAATAGATTCAATAGACATAGCAAGCATTACAATAATCATAGAAATCATCATTAATGACATTAATATTTGTACTCCATAAGTAAGTAAAGCTGATAATTGACCTACTGATAAATCTGTATAAATAATTTCATCATTCTTTACTATCGCAGTATGATAAATTAATAACGAACCAATAGAACATACTAAAATATTTGATAAATGAATTGCAAAATTCATAATTGGATTAGTAAAAGCTAAAATCTTTTCTGCTTTTATAAAATCTTTTGTCATATTATTTGAAGCAGTATTAAATTTTTCTTCTTCAAATTTTTCTCTAACATAAGATTTAACTACTCTAATACCAGAAACATTTTCTTGAACAGATTCATTTAAATCATCATATTTTTTAAATACTTTTCTAAATACAGGCATTGCTAATTTCATTATTAATAATAATCCAAGAGAGACAATTGGAATAATACAAATGAAAATCCAAGCCATATTTCCACCTTTAATAAAGGCCATTACAATAGAAAATATTAACATTAAAGGAGCTCTAACCACAATTCTAATACACATTTGGAATGCTTGTTGAGCATTAGTAACATCAGTAGTCATTCTGGTAACTAAAGAAGAATTAGAAAATTTATCAATATTTTCGAAAGAAAATGATTGTAATTTTCTATATAAATCACCTCTTAAATTTTTAGCTAATCCAGTAGAAGCAATCGCAGCAGTTCTACCACCAAGAACACCAAAAGTTAATGATAAAGTAGCCATTACAATTAATATAATAATATAAGGTATTAAATTAGAAAAAGTATCTTGACTAACTGCTTCAATTTCATCAACAAATTCAGACATGTAAAAAGGCAATAAACATTCAAGCAAAGCTTCTCCTATCATAAAAATAGGTGTTAAAAAAGCATAAATTTTATATTCTCTTACACTCTTTAAGATAAGTTTTATCTTATTAAACATAAATCCCTCCTTTTAATTTTTTATTTTATTTTAATCTTAACTTGATTAATTTACTAGTAAAATATTAACTAAATTTAAACTATTTAAAAATCCAACAATTAAGTTGGATTCAATAAATTTTATTTATCTTTTTGTTTTTTACTAGGTTTTGAATATATCCCATACGCGATAGAACAAATGCCCAAAACAAAGAATAAACAAACAAAAATCCAAGTAATCGTTTCATTAGAAATAAATGGTTTTACTAACATCCACATACCAAATGAAACAAATCCAAGTGCAATACACAACCACCAAATTGGATAATTTTCATTAGTATCTTTTCTATAAAAATAAGCTCTAAAAACTTCTACACAGCCTCTAATCCATAAAGCTAAACCAGTAATTGCACATGCTCCATTAGCAGGAATAATATTTAAAGCTGGTATCCATTGACCTAAGATTAAATATAAATCTACAAGTAATAATAAAACAAATTCAATAATAGTTAATATTTTTAAAGTTTGCCCTCTAGTACGTGTAATTTTCTTTACTAAAAAACCAAATAAATAAATACTTAAAAATACTGCTATAATTAAATTAACAATAGTAGTAGACCAATTTTTCCATGGAGCCCATTCAACATTTTTCCATAGAGGAACTAAAATTGCTCCAAATAAAATAAATACGATACCAATAACAATATATAACCAGAATAATTTATTATCCTTTTTTAATTCAGGTAATTTCATTTTTTTGTCCTCCTAATTAGTATATTCACATTATAAACTAATTAAATTTTTTTTAAATAACTAGTCTTTAAAATTTTTATTTTCTTTAATCATATTAATAAAATATTGATGCACTCTTACTTCATCAGTTAATTCTGGATGAAAAGAAATAGCTAATTGATTATTTTGTCTTACTGCTACTATATGATTATCAATAATAGATAAAACTTTTGCATCATTAAAAACTTGCTTTACATAAGGTGCTCTAATAAATGTCATTTTAACATCTTTCATATCAGCAAATTGACCTAATGTATAAAATGATCCAAGTTGTCTACCATAAGCATTTCTTATAACTTCAATATCCATAGTAGAAAAATAAGTTTGTTCTTGATTATCAATTTTTTTAGCTAATAATATCATTCCAGCGCATGTACCAAAAACTGGTAATCCATTGATAATTTTATTTTTTAAAATATCAAATAAATCTAAATCAAATAATAATTTTCCTATTGTAGTAGATTCTCCTCCAGGAATAATTAATCCATCCATTGGTTTATTTAAATCTTCTTTTTTTCTTATTTCAAAATAATCAACATTAAGCTTTTTTAAAACTTTTTCATGTTCAATAAAAGCTCCTTGTAATGCTAATATAGCAATAACCATTATTTACCTCTTTCAGCCATTAATGTTTTAATTTCGTCTTCATTAATACCAACCATTGCTTCACCTAAATCTTCACTAATTTCTGCTAAAATTTTAGGTTCATTATAATTAGTAACTGCTTTAACTATACTTGCTGCTCTTTTTTCTGGGTTTTTAGATTTAAAAATACCTGATCCAACAAATACACCTTCTGCTCCAAGTTGCATCATTAAAGCAGCATCAGCAGGAGTAGCTACTCCACCAGCAGCAAAATTAACAACTGGTAATTTATGATTATCATGAACATATTTGACTAATTCATAACTTACTCTATATTCTTTACTTGCTTTCATTAATTCAGTTTCATTCATTTGAGTTAATAATTCAATTTCATGATTTATCTTTTTCATGTGTCTAACTGCTTGAATTATATCTCCAGTGCCTGGTTCACCTTTAGTTCTAATCATTGAAGCACCTTCACTAATTCTTCTTAAAGCTTCGCCTAAATCTTTAGCCCCACAAACAAATGGAACTTTAAATTTTGTTTTATCAATATGACTTTCATCATCAGCAGGAGATAAAACTTCTGATTCATCAATATAATCTATTTCAATAGCTTGTAAAATTTGAGCTTCAACAAAATGACCAATTCTACATTTTGCCATAACTGGAATTGATACAGCATCTTGTATTTCTTTAATCATTTTTGGATCAGACATTCTTGCTACTCCACCAGCAGCACGAATATCTGCAGGTATTCTTTCTAAAGCCATAACTGCACATGCGCCAGCTTTTTCAGCAATTCTTGCTTGTTCAGGAGTAGTAACATCCATTATAACTCCACCTTTAAGCATTTGAGCTAAATTTTTATTTAATTCTAATCGTTCGTTTTCCATATTTCTTCCTCTAAAATAATATATTATATATTATAACAAATTTTATGACTTAAAATTACTTTTTATAAATCATTAGTAAATTAATTCTGAGGACTGAAAATCCTCAAAAAAAAATATGCTTTCGCATACTTTTTTAAATCACCTAAATGGTGGCCCAAGCAGGAATTGAACCAGCGACACGAGGATTTTCAGTCCTCTGCTCTACCGACTGAGCTATCGGGCCTTAATGGCGGATCAGACGGGAATCGAACCCGCGATCTTCTCCGTGACAGGGAGACATGTTAACCGCTACACCATTGGTCCATAAGACCATTATATTATCTAAGATAAATTAGATAAATGCAAGTAAATTTTAAGTCTTTTTAAAATTGGTTGCAGGGGGAGGATTTGAACCTCCGACCTCCGGGTTATGGGCCCGACGAGCTGACCAGACTGCTCTACCCTGCGATTGACTTGCTTAGTAATAATAACAAAGTTTTACATAATATGCAAGGATTTTTATATCATATTTTTCTTAATATTTCCCATATCATTAAAATATATGCAATTTTTAGAAAAAATAGGCATCTTGATTTACTTTATTTTTTTAGTTATTATATAAATGCTGACATCTTAGAAAGGGTGGTTTAATGTTTAAAATAAATTATTTAGGTCAAACAAAAGAATTTGATCATAAAGTTAAACTTTTGGACTTAATTCCAGAAGAAAACAAAAAGAAATTTTTATGTGCAAAAGTTAATAATCGTTTAAGAGAATTAACTTATGATGTTCATTATGATTCTGAAGTAGAATTTTTAGATATTTTAGATGAAGAAGCTATGCATATTTATGAAAATTCTTTACGTTATATTATTGCCATGGCTTTATATGAAATTAATCCTTCTTTACAATTAAAATATTCTTATTATGAATCAAGATCGATATATGGTTTAATTCTTAATAAAGATTTTGTTTGGTCACAAGAAAAACTTGATAAATTAAAAAATAAAATTGATGAAATAATAAAAGCAGATTATCCATTTGTAAGAAAAATTGTTTCCAATGATGAAGCTGATGATATTTATAGATTATTTAATATGCCTGATAAAATTGATTTATTAAAATATCGTCCTGAAAAAACAGTACATTTTACTGTTTGTAATGGTTATCATAATTATATGTATGGTTATATGGCACCTTCAACTGGTTATATAACTAATTATAAATTACAACTTTATCAAAATGGTTTTATTATTCAATATCCACGTTGTGAATTAAAAGGACAAATTCCTGATTTTGAACCATCTCCAAAATTTGGTAAAACTCTTGACGCATCTTATGATTGGGCAAGTATGGTTAAAACTGATACTGTAACTAAAATTAATCATCATGTAGAAACATCTGGAGATGTAGATTTTATTAATTTATGTGAAGCTAGACATAATAATATGCTTTCTGATTTAGGAAGAATTATTAAATCTCAATTAGACTCTATTCGTTTAATTTGTATTGCTGGTCCTTCTTCAAGTGGAAAAACAACATTCTCAAATAGATTAAAAACAGAATTACTTTCATACGGAATTGAGCCAATTAGAATATCTTTAGACGATTATTATTTATCAAAAGAAGAAACACCACTTGATGAAAATGGTGAACCTGATTTAGAAGCTTTAAATGCTTTAGATGTTGATTTATTTAATCAAAATATGAAAGATTTAATCGATGGTAAAGAAGTTACTATCCCTCATTTTAATTTTCAAATAAAAGCAAGAGAAAAAGGCCCTACTTATAAAATGAATGAAAATCAATTAATTATTATTGAAGGTATTCATGCTTTAAACGAAAAATTAACTTATTTAATTCCAAAGAAACAAAAATTTAAAATATATATTGCTCCTCAAGAACAAATTAATCTTGATAATCATAACCCAGTATCTTTAACAAATATAAGATTAATTAGAAGAATTGTTAGAGATTTTAAATTTAGGAATTCTTCTCCTGAAGAAACCTTAAAAATGTGGCCAAGTGTAAGAAAAGGTGAATTTAAATGGATTTATAACACTCAAGAAGATGCTGATTATATTTTTAATTCTTTATTATTTTATGAACATTGTGTTTTAAAAAATGATTCAATGGCAATTTTAAGTAAAATTGATGACCATTCACCTTATTATATTCAAGCTAATAGATTAATGAAATATATTAAATATTTCTTACCAATGGATAGTAAATGGGTACCATGTAATTCATTATTACAAGAATTTATTGGTCATTCTTGTTATCAAGATGCTGATTAATTTTTATTAATTAAATTTTTTAAAGATGAGATTTCACTATTTAAAACATTTTTAACCATGCCTAAATAACGATTTCTCATTTTTTCGTATGAAGAAGAATCAATATTTTTATATGATTTTAAATATGAATAAAAGATTTCTTCTAATCTTAAAAATGATTCATAAGATCTTAAAATAGTGACATTTTTAAAGAATATTTTATTAGAATAAATCAATAATGGTGAAGAATGAGCTACTTCACTAGACATTTCATAATCTTGAGAATAACTATCTAAAGAAGCTGCTAATTCTAAACCATTTCTAAAATTAAGTTTAAATCCTTCTTTTTTTTCTATATCTTTAACAGCATATAACCAACCATATTCAATATATTTTTTCATATCTTTTGATTTTAAATCATGTTCTTTCATGTGAACTTTTAAATCATCAATGATTGCTTGTTGAGCTACTTTATCTTCAAATTCATCTCTAAAAGCATTATTATAAACCATATGTTGTAAATAAATAGGGATAATATATTGATTATCAAAGATTACTTTAATAACACATTCTAATTCATGAATAGTTCTCCATGTTGCAAAAGCTTCTGTTTCTGAACCATTTATCAAAAGATAATTAACTGATTTAAACATTAAAAATGCTTTACTCATCATATCAGCAAGAATATCTTTTTGTTCATTATTTCTTTTTATTACTTCTAATCTATTCATAATGAAATTCAAATATAATTCCATAGTTGATATACTTGGAGATTCTTTATTTACTAAACTTATCGCATGATAAGGATTCAATTCATTAAAAAAGAATTTATCAAATACAGTAGCGATTATTTGATTTTGAAAAAAACTTTCTTGCATAACATTTTTAAATGGTTCTTTAGAAAATCCGGTTAAATTAAATTTAATTTCTTCTAATAAATATTTAGCTAATGTAACTTTTGAATATGTTTGATTTTTATTAACTAATCTTTTATTAAGTTCTTCTTGTATTTTTAAAAATAGATGATAAGATTCTAATTCTATATCATCTTTAAAATTATATGTTTGATAAATTTCTTTAAACATTTCTTCACTCATCTTACTTTACCTCCACTAACGGTATGTTTAATTTTTGGCATGTAAGACGTAATTGAATTAAATAACCTTCTAATAAATTACTATTTACTTGTATTTCTTTTATAACTTTACAATAAAAACATGAAGATGTCAATTCTTGATTATTCATCAATATGACATTATCCCCTAAATCTTTACTCATAAATAATTTCATAATTTGAACAAATCTATCTTCTTCTTTTTGTAATATTTCTTCTTTATTTAAACATGGATAAAAATTAGCGAATAACATTTTATATTCTCTATCTAATAAATAAGAAAAATCATATTTAATCACAAATTCATCATTAGAAACAATTTCAGGAGGATTATCAAATAAATAAAGCACTCTAAAATCTTCTACTTGTTTTAATTCTTCATCTTGAATATCTTTTTTTAATTCAGGATTTATATATAATCTTTTAAATCTAATTCTATTATCAAAAATGTCTTCTAAATCTTCATTAGTTGATAAATTTCCTACTACATAAAAAGATTTATTTATCCAATCTTTTTTTTCTAATAAAGCTTTATAAATAATTTTCTTATCTTCACTAAATAATTCTCTTAAATTCAATAAATTTTTTTCCATAAACTTATATTAACAAACTAATCTAAATATTTCAATTTACAAACTAAAATCTATAAACTATCATGTAAATATGAACGAATTAGAATTTTTTTCTCATTTAAAAAAATATTTATCAAGTAATGAAATTGATTTATTAAAAGAAGAATTAAATAAAGAACAAAAATATTCTTCTATTTTAATTGATGAAGATAAAATTAACCATAATGAAATTTTAAAATTATATCCTTCTTTAATTCCTCACCCTATTGTAAAAAATGTTTTTTTATTTGATAAAAAAAAATTAGATTTAGGTAAATCTTTATTATTTGAAATAGGTGCATTTTATATTTTTGAGCCATGCTCATCACTAGTTAATTATTTTTTAAATCCTAATGAAAATGATATTATTTTAGATATGGCTAGTGCTCCTGGAGGAAAAACAATTCATGCATCTTTTTTAATGCATAATAAAGGTCAAATAATTGCTAATGAAATATCTTCTTCAAGAGTAGAAATATTATCACAAAACATAGAAAAATATGGAAGAAAAAATGTTACTGTTATTTCTAGTGAAGTAAGTAAATTAGTTCCACAATTTCAAAATTTTTTTACTAAAATAATTTTAGATGCTCCATGTTCAGGATCAGGCATGTTTAGAAAAGAAAATAAAATGAAAGAAGATTGGACTTATCAAAAAGTTCTATCTTGTTCTAAAATACAAAAAGAATTAATTTTACAAGCATATTCAATGTTAAAAAAAGGTGGAGAACTTATTTATTCTACTTGTTCATTTTCTTATGAAGAAGATGAAGAAGTTATTTCTTATTTATTAGAAAATACTGATGCTGAATTAATTAATTTACCATCTATTACAGGTGAATATCGTTCTTCATTAAATCAAACTATTCATTTATTACCATTTTTATTTAATGGTGAAGGTCATTTTATTGCTAAAATTAAAAAACCTGGTATTTTAACTAAACCTAATTTACCTAAATATAAAAATCCTTTATCTTTACCTTTAGATGGTCAAACATTTATTAATAATAAAAATGAAATATATTTAACTAATTATGTTTTACCAATTAAAAATATTAGAATATTAAGAAATGGTATTAAAATTGGTATGTATGATAAAAAATTAGGTTATATTTATGATCATGCTTTATCTAGATATAAATGTAATTATTTACCTTTAATTGAATTAAATAAAGAAGATACAATAAATTATATTTATGGTCTATCTATTCCTACTAATCATCAAAATGGATATGTTATTTTAACTTATTTATCAATTCCTTTTGGTATTGGTAAAATTTCTAATAAACAAATTAAAAATCATTATCCAAAAGGATTAAGGAGAAAAATAAATGACTGAAGAAGAATTTAATGAATTATTACAAAAAGCTAATAACAACGACACTAAAGCTCAAAGTTATTTAGGAAAATGTTATTCTGAAGGACTTTTTGTGGATATTGATTATAATAAAGCATTATTTTGGTTAAATAAAGCACTTGAACAAGATGAATGTGAAGCTTATAACCGCTTAGGTGTAATGTATTATTATGGTTTTGGTGTAGAAAAAAATGAAAATAAATCTGTTGAATTATATAAAATAGCAATTTCTAAAGGAAGTAATGTTGCTAAAGCTAATTTAGGAATTTCTTATTTATTAGGCTCAGGCAATCTAACAAAAGATCAAAATAAAGCTTTTAATTTATTTTTAGATTCTGCTAATAATAATTGTCCTATTGGTATTTTCCAACTAGCTTTATGTTATTTATATGGTCGAGGTGTAGAAAAAGATTCTTCTTTAGCTAGTAAATATCTTCAAGATGCTAGTAATTTAAATTATGGACCTGCTAATTATAAAATTGGTGTTATGTATGAAGAAGAAAATCTTTACAAACAAGCTTTTGAATATTTTATTAAAAATAAAGATGATTATAAAGCTTGTCAATATAAAGTAGGTTATTATTATAAATATGGTTTAATTACCAAACAAGATTATCAAAAAGCCAATGAATATTTAATTAAAGCATGTAAGCAAAATTTTGCTTTAGCTATATATGAATTAGCTAATTCTTATGAATTTGGTTATGGTGTAGATATTGATTATAATAAAGCTATTGAATTATATTCTAAAATTAAAGATACTGATCTTGATGCATGTATAGATTTAGGATATTGTTACGCTGAACATTTACATGATTATCAAAAAGCGTTAGAAATTTTTTATTCAATACAAGATCAACCAGAAGCTGAATTTTTTATAGCGGAATGTTATTTTTATGGTAATGGTGTTAGCAAAGATTATTCAAAAGCTATTGAATGGTATACTAAAGCTGCTAATCAAGATTATCATAAAGCGTTATGTAATTTAGGTCATTGTTATGAACATGGTTATGGAGTAAATAAAGATATTAATAAAGCTTATGAATATTATTTATCTGCTGCTGAAAAAGGAAATCCGATTGCTCAATATAATATGGGTAATTATTATTCTACTGGTGACCATATTGATTATAAAAAAGCTACTAGATGGTATAAATTAGCTAATGAACAAGATTATTATCCTGCTACATATAATTTAGGTGTCTTTTTTGAACAAGGTTTATTTGTTAAACAAAATTATAAAAATGCTTTTAAATTATTTGCTAAAGTAGTAAATAATACGAATAATTTATATGCTAGATATAAAATTGGTTTATTTTATAAAAATGGTTATTATGTTGAAAAAGATTATAATGAAGCTATTTATTGGTTTAATAAATCTATCTCTTTACCCTATTCTTTAATCGAATTAGGTGAATGTTATGAATTAGGTTTAGGAGTTGAAACTGATTTAAATAAAGCTTTAGAATATTATCAAGAAGCTATAAAAAAAGATCAATCATTAGAAAAAGAAATTAGATTAAGAATTAACGATATTGAAAAATTACTTAATTCAGTCTCTAAGAATATTAGTTAATCTTTACACTTAGAAAAAAAGATATATTTTAGTTGAAATATTGAGTTTAATTTGTTAATATAACAAAGTACGAAATAAATTTATCTTGCTAAAGGAGGTCGTTTATATGTCAAGAGTATGTCCATTAACTGGCAAAGCACCATTAAGTGGCAATGCACGTTCCCACTCTTTAAGAGCTACAAGACGTAGATGGAATGTTAATTTACAACCAGTTAAAGTAGAAATCGATGGCCGTGTTTGCAGAGTAATGTTATCTACAAAAGCTATCAAGACTCTCCGCAAAGCTGAAAGAGCTTAAGTTTCTATAAAAAAAAAAGAGCATAATTGCTCTTTTTTTATTATTTAAAATATTGTTAACAAGATAATTAATAAAACATTACTTAATAAAAATATCCATTCCATAATTGGTAAAATTGATATTCTTTTTCTATAATATCTTACTGTTCCATCTTTTTCTTCTTTTTCTAAATACATCCATCTTTTTAATGGAGTAAATATTAAGCTAGCTAATAATCCTGCTGATATAACAAATAAGACATAAGATAACGCTATTGGAAATTGATTATTAGATTCAATTAAAATATAATAACCAAATAAAGCATAATTACATACAGTTAAAGCAAATAAAGAAGAAGAAGTTATTAAATGTAATTTATAATTTTTTAATGTAATATTAAATTCAAAGAAAATATTTACACCAATAATAATAAATATAATACCTAAAATTATTTCAGTAATACTTTTAAAAGCGTATGGATCAACAAAGAAAAATAAATACATACCAAATACTGCATAGCTAGCGCCTACTAAAGAAGCAAATATTTTAAAAATTAAATTATATTTCATAGTAGGATTATCTTGTAATTCATAAGGAAATTGATTTAAAAAAGAAAATTTATCTTTATCAGGTGTATCACTATATCTTGAATTATAATTAACTAAACCTAAAACAATTAAAATTATTACTAATGCAGTAAATAATGAACCAATTAATATTTTAATCATTTTCTTTCTCCTTTGATTGTACAACTAAAACTCCACCTTTATGAACATCAATTTCCGCTACACGATCTAATAATTCATTTGATACAGCTTTAGTTTCAGTAAATTTTAATTTTAATTTTTTTACTTTATATGCTGAATTATCTACACTTATTATAGCCTCTGGGAAACCAAAAAATCCAACATATTTGTAATCTTGTTTTTGTATAATATGATTACCTTTTTCTAAATATGTAATTAAATTATTATCGTCTTCAATAGATAATTTACATTGAGAATATTTTTTTAATAACAATAATAAAGAATGCACATGATCATATCTTCCTTTGATTGAAGAAAGAATAATCATTTCATCAAAACCAAGTTTCTGCATATAATCTACTGCTGCTTCTGTATCAGTCATATCTTTATGTGGATTTAATCTTACTATTTGATTAGGTTTTAAATAATTTAAAGCTGTTTGATAATCTAATGTATCAAAATCACCTATACCTAAAACTGGCGTTAATCCACATTTATTAATTAATTCAATACCTTTTTCTACTCCTATTAAAGGGGTATTAGAATATTTTAAAATACTGTTTTTAGAAGCAAAAGAAGTAACAATAACTACTTTTCGCATTTTATCGCCTCAACTTTTTTTACCATATCCCCTTTAAATAAAAATGATCCAGATACTAAAATATCTACTCCTGCTTCTACACATTTTTTATATGTTAAATCATTGATTCCACCATCAACTTCTATAACATAATGATAAATTTTCTTTTTAGAAGCAAAATATTTAATTTTTTCTACTGAATTTTCAATAAATGATTGTCCACCAAAACCTGGTTCAACAGACATTACTAAAACATAATCTACATAAGGTAAAAATTTATCTATTTTAGTAATATCAGTATGTGGCTTAAATGAAATTCCTGATTTATGGCTTAAATTAATTTTTTCTAAGCATGAAATAACATCTTCATCATTATTAAATGCTTCATAATGAACAATAATAACATCATTTGAAGAATATTCATATTTTGAAATATATTCTAAAGGGTTATTAACCATTAAATGTATTTCAAAAGGTAAAGTAGTGTATTTTCTTATTTTATGAAATGTATCATCATTAAAAGAAACATTATTAACAAATTTTCCATCCATAACATCAAAATGGACTATATCAACACCATTTTGTTGTAAAAAAGATACTTCTTCAATAATTTTTTCTTTATTGCAGGCTAATAATGAAGCAGAAACTAAATTTTTCATTTATAACGATCCTTTCTAAATATTAATTCATTAAATATTTGTTTGTAATTTTGATAATGTTCTAAAGGAATAACATTTTCTTCAACTAAATGTTTGATATAACATTTTGGTTCATTAATATGCAAACAATCTTGATAAAAACATTCTCCTTCTTTTATTTTAAAGAATGGAAAGTAATCTTTCAATTCTTCTTTGTAACAAGTTAATTCTAATGAAGAAAAACCAGGCGTGTCTGCAACCATAGTTTCTTCAAGTGGTAAAATAATTACTTCTTTAGTTTGATGTTTTCCTCTTTTTAAAGAAGTGGAATATTCTCCTTCTTTTCTAAGAAAATCTGGACATATAGTATTAATCAAAGAAGATTTACCTACTCCAGTTTGCCCCATAAATGCAATAGTTTTATTTTTTATTAAAGAATGAATTAAATCAATATTAGTTTTATCTTTTTTAGAAAATGGAATGACTTTAATATTAATTTTATTATATTCTTCTACTACTTTATTAATAAATTCTTCATTAGATAAATCAATTTTAGACAAAATAATTAATGGTGTGATATTATTCATATTTAAATAAGATAAGAATTTATCTAATAAATAAGAAGAATATTTAGGTTCTTCACAAGAAGAAACAATAATACCTAAATCAATATTAGCAATACTAGGTCTAATTAAAATGTTCTTTCTTGGTAATATTTCACTAATCATATTATTTTCAATAATAACATTATCACCAACAACTGGTTTTATTTTTAAATGACGAAATTTGCCTCTAGGAGTAATATTAATAATATTTTTATCTTCTAAAATAACATTATACACTCCTGCTACTGTTGATAAAATTTTACCTTTCATAATTATTTTCTAAATAATCTTTCTAATAATGATTTCTTTTTAATTAAAGAAGGTTCTCTTAAAATACGATCAATATCTTTTCTCATTTCAAAAACATCTTTATAACGATCACTAGGATTTTTTGCACATGCTTTTAAAATAATTTTTTCTATAATTAAAGGAGTACGAGAATTATATTTTCTTGGACTTGGGAATTTTTCATTAATATGTTTTAACGCTACACTAACTGGAGATTGATCATCATAAGGTACTTTACCAGTAATTAATTCAAAAAATGTGATACCTAAAGCATATATATCTGATTGTACACTTGCAGGTGCTCCTTGAGAAAGTTCTGGTGCTAAATAATGAACTGAACCTACTACTACTTCAGATTTAGTTACTCTTACATTATTATCTTGAAATGTAGCAATACCAAAATCACCTAATTTAATTGTATTATCTGAAGTAATAAAAACATTTTCAGGTTTAATATCGCGGTGTATTACCCCATGTTGATGAGCATGGATAACCGCTGAACATAATTGATACATAATATCACATGCTTCTAAAAAAGTGAATTTACCTCTTTCTTTTAATAAATCTTTTACAGTTTGTCCTTTAATAAATTCATGTACCATGAATGGTCTACCTTCATAAGTACCTAAATTAATAATTCTAACAACATTTTGATGATTTAAAGAAGCTGCTGCTCTAGCTTCACGTTCAAAACGAGATAAATTAACAGGATTTTTCATTGTTTCTTCTTTAATAATTTTAATAGCTACTTCTTTTTTAGTAACTAAATCAAAAGCAAGATAAACAATAGCCATTCCACCTTCACCAAGAATGTCTTTTATTCTATATCTATCAACAATTATATCACCTTGTTTTATCATTATAATTCTCCTTTTGAATATAACGCTATGGCTATATTATCTCTACCACCATTTTCATTAGCTAAATTAATTAATTTATCTATTTTGTTTATTAAAGTATCATTTTCAATTACAATTTCATTAATATTATCATCATTAACCATGTTATATAATCCATCACTACATAAAAGTAAATAATCATAATCTTCTTTAATAAATTTTAAATTTACTTTTACACTGTTATAACAACCTAATGCATTAGTTATAACATTACTTGAAGGATGATGTAATTTTTCTTCTTTAGTAATTTGACCTGTCTCATACAAAAATTCTACATATGTTTCATCAATAGATTTTTGAATTAATTTATTATTATTAATTAAATAACATCTAGTATCACCAATATAGCACATTAAAGTATGTTTATTATGTACTAAAAAGCATGAAAAAGTAGTTCCCATACCACGTGAAGAATTATTTTCACTAGAATATTTATTTAATAATTTATTAGTGTTTTTAACTAATTTTTTTAGCCAAAAATACATATCTAATTTACCATAAAATTTTTTCTTTTGCTTAAATTCTTTTACCATGTTTTGTTCAGCAAGTCTAGAAGCCACATCACCTTTTTTATGACCTCCCATGCCATCAAAAACAAGCATAAAAAAATCATTATTATCATTTTCAATAATACAAGTTGAATCTTCGTTTCTTTCTCTTATTTTACCAATGTCAGATTTAAAAGCAAACATTATAATATTTTCTCTTTCTTAGCTCTTAATTGACCACATGCTGCATCAATATCAGTACCAAATTCTTTTCTAATAGTAACATTAACACCTTTTTTCATTAATCTATCCATAAATTCTTTAGCTCTAGTAGATCTATGATAACCATTTTCATTTACTTCATTATAAGGAATTAAATTAACATAAGCAAATACTGGTCGTATTAAAGAAGCTAATTCATCAGCACATTCCATAGTATCATTAACATCTTTTAATAAAATATATTCAAAAGTAATTCTTCTATCAGCAGTAACATTATAATATTTAATTGCTTCCATTAATTCATGTAAAGGATAAGCTTTATTAATTGGCATTAATTTAGATCTTAATTCATCATTAGGAGCATGTAAAGAAATAGCTAAATTAATTTGTAATCCACTACTAGCGTACATTCTAATTTTATCAGGTATTCCACAAGTAGAAACAGTAATATGTCTAGCCCCTATTGCTAAAGCTTTTTGATTATTAATAATTTTAATAAAGTTCATAACATTATCAAAATTATCAAAAGGTTCACCTGTTCCCATAACTACTACATGAGTTACTCTTAAATTTTCTTCTTTAATTAAATCATTTAATACAAGAATTTCTCCTACCATTTCACTAGCAGTTAAATTTCTTTGTCTTTTTAATAAGCCTGAAGCACAAAATGAGCAACCCATATTACAGCCAACTTGACTTGAAACACAAGCTACTTGACCATAATTATAACGCATTAAAACAGTTTCAACTTTTGCCCCATCTTCCATTTCTAAAAGTAATTTAATCGTGCCATCACTAGAAACTTGTTTAGTAAAAATAGTTGGTTTAATTAAACAATATTTTTCTTTTAATATTGCAATAAATTTTTTTGATATATCGCTCATTAAATCAAAATCAGTAACATTCTTTTCATAAATCCATGAAAATAATTGTTTCGCGCGATATTTATTTTGATTTTCTTGAACCATTAGTTCTTCTAATTGTTCTAAAGTTAGTCCATATATATTAGTTCTCATATTTTAATTTTTTCTTAACAAAGCAAAATATACTCCATCACTTGGTACATCATTAGCAAAAATTTGTCTATCACAAATTAATTCAAATTCTGGGTGATTTAAAGTAAATTCTTTGATAATTTTAGTTGTTTCTTTTCTTGAGTAAGTAAAGACAGCATATTCAAGTAAGCCATCGTTTTTAACGAATTTACTTACTTCTTCTAATTGTTCTTTTTGTGTTTTTAAAATAGAATCAATATCTTCTTTTTTTAATGTTAATAAAATATCAGGTCTTTTTCTTACTAAACCTAATTCAGAAGATGGTGCGATAAATAAAACTTTATCACAACTTCCATATCCTACATGAGTAATTAATTGATCAACATTAGATTCAAATATATCTAACGAATGTATTTTAAAACGTTCTGTCATAGTTTTAATTGCGTTATAATCAATAACATTATTACTAGCAACATGGATAAGCCCTCTATCTTTAGTTTTAGTTGCCATATCAATAGCAGTAGATCCTTTTTCTTCATTAATTAATAAACATGTATCATTCATTTCTAAATTTAAATTTCTTACAAGTAATTGCTTAGACTCGTCTTCAACAAAGAAAAAATTACTAGTAAAAGCATTTAAATCAATTAATTTTTGTTTACCTTTATATTTTAAAGCTGTATCAGTTAAAGTACCTTTTTCATAAGTAGAAGGATATTTTTTTAATATCTCATCTCTAGTAGTTAATAAAGTATTAACATTTAAAGATAAATTAATATTTCTTTTAGAAGAAGCAATAGCTCTATAAGCTTTCTTATAACCATAATGTTTACATAACATTTTACATACCCATTCTGGATAAGAATAAGTAACTGCTAATCTTTTATAAATAATTTTATTTTCAAATTCAGAAATAGTTAATGTTTTTCCATTTAAAGAAATAAATTTATTATAAACAAAATCAGGTGAAAGTTTATCATCAAATGAATTAAGTTCATCTTTAAAAAATGATAATAACATTTCATTACTAATTTCATTAACAAAATGATATTGACCTAAAGCACAAATAAGATAATCTTTAGTGTGTTCATCATTTACTTTAATAAGTTTACTTAATTCCCATTCTAAAAAATAATAACGGTTAACAATAGATTTTAAAGAATCTTTTATAATACGAGTTACTTTTTCATCATAACCAGTTATTCCTTTATTCATTAATCTTTGAAAAGATCTTTTTTTAGTTTTTATCTCTTCAATATAATTATAAACATCTTTTAAAATAGACATTTTTTTCACCTAACCTTTCTACAATTAATCTTTTTTATTTTTATCTAATTCTTTTAATTGTTCTTCAAAATTACTGAACATATTTCCAGTATAAACTTCTTCTTCATTTTCATCATCTTCAATTATTACACGATTACTTTCAGTAACATATAAAGGATATTCTTCATCGATATTAGAAGAAGTAGGAGTTAAATATAAGAAATTTACATGAGAATGAACAGAGAAATTTTTAGAAACTTCAAAGACACATTTAATTAATTCTTTTTCAAATTTACGATATTTTTCTTCCATTTCAAAAGTTACAATCATATGAAATGAAGTTTGATCAAGTCCACCATGATAAATCATAGAATGCATGCAAGTCAATAAAACTTCATCCATAGAAACTTGTAAAACTTTTGCAACTTTTGGAAGAAGTACTTTTTCAACATCAGCACCTAAAAATTCATCAACACCTTTTAATACAATATTTATCATCGCTTTTCACCTCCACGATAAGACCATATATATTTATTATTTATTAAATAATAAAATTAAACAAGCTTTATTTAGTAATCTTCATAAGGATTAATATTAATTATCAATTTTAAATTACTTTTTTTATTAAAAAACAAACTCAAATCGTCTAAACATGGTTTTATCAAAGAAAAATCTTTATATTTAATAATTATTTTTCTTCTATATTGATTTTGATATTTTTTAATAAACATATCTCCAGGGCCAATTAATATAGCGTTATTTTCTAATTTAGATTTTAAATATCGATTAACTTCTTCAATTACATCAATAACATCTTCTTCTTTATTACCAGAAACTACTAATAACGCTAAAAAAGTATAAGGAGGATTTTGCATTGCTTTTCTTAATGCAATTTCAGTTGCATAAAATGATAAATAATCTTGTTTACTACTTGTTTTTATCACAAAATTATTTTTTAAATAAGTTTGAATAATTGCTTCACCATTTTTGCTTCTTCCTGATCTTCCTATTGCTTGAGTAATAAGTGAAAAAGTTCTTTCATTAGCTCTAAAAGAAGGAATTGCTAAACCAATATCTGCTAGAACTATACCAACTAAAGTTACATTACTAAAATCATGACCTTTAGCAATTATTTGAGTACCAATTAAAATATCAGCTTCATTATTTTGAAATTTATTTAATACTTCATTAGTAGCGTTTTTCTTTTTAGAAATATCAGAATCTAATCTTAAAGTTCTAATATTAGGAAATAATTTTTTAATTTCTAATTCAATTTTTTCAGTACCAAATCCACCTTTAAACATTTTATTAGAGCCACATTTAGGACATTCATGAATCATAGGAATATTATATTCACAATGATGACAAACAAGCCTATTAGTATCATAATGATATGTTAAAGCTACTTGGCAATGATGGCATTTCATTACATTACCACATTTTCTACAACTAACATAAGGAGAATAGCCTCTTCTATTAACAAGTAACATTGTTTGTTCATGATTATTTAATCTTTCTTGAATAGCTTCTTTTAAAGGTTTAGAAATTAAAACTGATTCTTTATCAATATTAGTTTTATCACTCATATCTACTACTTGAACTTTAGGAAGAGGTAAATTATTAATACGTTTAGTTAAATATAATTGTTTATATACGCCTTTTAAAGCTCTTGATTTAGTTTCTAAAGATGGAGTTGCACTTCCTAAAACAATTTTTAAAGAATGATATTTTTGTCTCATTTTAGCAACATCTAAAGCATTATAAAAAGGAAGTTGATCATCTTGTTTATAAGTTTCTGAATGTTCTTCATCAATAATAATTAAACCTATATTATCTAAAGGTGCAAATATTGCGCTTCTTGCACCAATAACTATATCAACATCCCCATTTTTTATTTTACGATATTCATCATATCTTTGACCTGGAGTTAATTTACTATGTAAAATAGCAATTCTAGAAAATCTTTCTTGAAATCTTTGTACCATTTGGTAAGATAAAGAAATTTCTGGTACTAACATAATTACTTTTTGTTTATTTTCTATAATTTTTTCTGCTACTTGCATATATACTTCAGTTTTTCCACTGCCAGTAACACCTTCAAGTAAAAAAATATCTTTATCATCATTTAAAATAGAATTATAACAAATAAGTTGTTCATCATTTAAAGTTAATTTTTCTTTTTTTTCTACCTTATTTAAATTTAATCTTTGTTTTTCAACATTATAAATTTCAACTTTATCTTTTTTTATTAATTGATTTAAAATAGATGGTGAACAATCACTTTTTTTTACTTTTTCATTAATAATTCTCATTAATAAATCAGCTTGTTTAAGAGTTAAATTATCATAATCAACATTATCTTTAGCTTTAATAAATTGTTCATAAGCTATAGTTGGTTTATTTTGAGAAGATAAAGAAGGTTTTAATGATGGAGGAAGCATTGCTAAAAACACACTTATTCTAGGTGCGTAATAATATTCAGATATTTCTTTAGTTAAATTATTTAATTCTTCATTTAATAAAGGAGTTTTATCAATAACTTTTTTTATCTTTTTTAATTCAAAACCAGTTTTATTTTTATAATCTAATTCATTACCTTGAAAATCAATTATATTAATAACTACTCCACAAATATCTTTATGAGCAAAAGGAACTATTACTCGACATAATAAATTAATTTCACCATCATAAACATACGAAAAAAGGCGGTCTAATTTTGATGTGGAATACTCAATTAATACTTCGTAAACCTTCATCTTACCTCCTTTAATTATTTAATTTCACTAGCTAATGCCATATGTTTTTTAATAATTCTTTTAATTTGATTAGTGGCTTTATTTAAATTATCATTAACAACTTTATATTGATAATGTTGTTTATATGCAATTTCTCTTTGAGCTTTTAATAATCTTTCTTGAATAACATCATCAGTTTCTGATTTTCTTCCTCTAATTCTTCTTTCAAGTTCTTCTAATGAAGGAGGAACTAAAAATATAGAAATAACATCATCACCTTTACATTTATTTAATACTTCTTTAGCGCCTTCAATTTCAATTTCTAAGAAAACATTTTTACCTTCATTACGAAGTTTTTCAACATAATCAAGAGGAGTACCATAGTAATTACCGACGAAATACGTATACTCTAAGAATTTATTTTCTTCAATCATTTTCTTAAAAGTTGGAATATCAACAAAGAAATAATCAACACCATCTTTTTCCATATTTCTAGGAGCGCGCGTTGTTACAGAAATAGAATAAGCAAGATTTAAAGATTCATCTTTAAAAACTTTTTTTCTAACTGTTCCTTTACCAACACCAGAAGGACCAGATAGAACAATTAATAAACCTTTTTTCATTTAAAAATCTCCTGTATCTTTAAAATTTATTATATCATATCTCAAAATAATATTATAAATCAACTTAGAAAAAACAATTTTCATAAATAATTATTTTAAAATAAATAAAAAGTTGTAAAATATATTTTATGGGAATAGCAAATTACACTTTAAAGAACATATTTAATGAAATTAAAGACCAAATTCTTTTTAGTAAAATAGAAAGAATTATCAATATTTCAAGTACATCATTCATTTTTTCTTTATTTAAAGAAGGAAAATGTTTTGATATGATTTTATCTTTAGATCCTACTTTACCAATTATTTTAACATCTAATAATTCTAAAACATATTCTATTAATCAAAATGATTATGCGACAAATATGTTAAAAAAATATTTTGATCATGGTACAATTACCAAATTAGAAAAATTACCTAATGATAGAATTATTATTTTTAATATTAAAAAATGGACACCTTCATATCAATTAATAGAATCGAAATTAATTTTTGAATTATTTCCTTTATCACCAAATATTATCATTACTGATTTAAATAATAAAATACTTGATGCCTTTAAAAGATCAGAATCTTTAGAATCTAAACATCTTGTTTATAAAGGTTTAACATATACTTTTCCTAAAACTGATGATAAATATTTTGATAAAAATACATCTTTAATAGAATTAAAAAATAAAGTTAGTCGTTTAGAATATAATTATTTAGCTTCTTTAGATAATCAAACATATAAAGACACTTTATCAAAAATGTTAAATGAACATAAATATTATTTATATAAAAAAGATTTAACATGTTTTTGTATCGATGGTGCCAAAGAAATTACTTTAAATGAATTATTTGATTTAATAAAAGATCAAAAAGTTTATGAAAACAAAGAAACTAAACATCATGAAATATTTAAATTAGTTGAACAAAAGAAAAAAAGTTTAGAAAAAAAATTAATTAATTTAGATCATGATCAAGAAAAATTTCTTAATGGTGATAAATATTTAGAATATGGTAATTTATTATTTATTGGTTCACCTACTTATCATAAAGGTGATAAAAATGTTGTGATTGAAGATATAAATATTCCTTTAGACGAAAAACTTGATTTATCAAGTAACGCTCAAAGATATTTTAAATTATATAAAAAAAGTAAATCTGGTCTTGAACAAGTTGAAAACCAAAAACAAATAGCTAAAAATGAATTAATTTATTTTAATAATATTTCTCAACAATTAGTTTTCGCTCAAGAAAATGAAATGCAAGAAATTATTTTAGATTTATGTGAACATCATTATATCAAAGAACATAAAGTTCAAAAACAAATGAAATTAAAACCAAAAAATAAAAAATTTAATCCTCATTTTATAAAATTAAAAAATGGCACCAAAATTGGTTATGGCTTAACTTCTTATCAAAATGAAGAATTAACTTTTTCTTTAGCTAATAAAGAAGATTATTATTTTCATATTAAAGATTATCATGGCCCACATGTAATTATTTTTTCCAATAATCCAAGCGATGAAGAAATGTTAATTGCTGGTGAAATAGCTTGTTATTTTGCTTCAATTAGTGCTGGTGAAGTTCAATATACTCAAAAAAAATATATCAAAAAAGTGCCTTCTCAACGTGGATTAGCACTTTTAAATAAATATAATACTTTAGTAATTAAAAAAATAAGACCTTCAACTATTGCTTTATTAAAGAACAATTAGTTTTTTGATATTCTTTTTGTTTTTATTCTTAAATATGATAATAATTCTGGATCATCAATCAAAATTGATAATTTATCATAAATTAATTGATGATAATTATTTAACCATTCAATTTCTTCATCATTTAATAAAGATAAATCTAAAGCTTCTACACCAACAGGAACATAAGTTATAGTTTCAAATTTATAAAATGTGCCATTTTCATTTTCAAAAGCATTAACACATAATAAATTATTTTCAATTCTAATACCATATTTGTTAGCTTTATAAACACCTGGTTCAATAGTTGTAATCATACCAGGAACTATTTTATCTCGATCATCTCTTTCAGGAACTTTTTTATATCTAAATCCATTTGGTCCTTCATGAACATTTAACATATAAGAAACACCATGTCCAGTACCACACTTATAATCAAGTCCTCTTTCCCACATAAATTCTCTAGCTCTAATATCAATTGTTTGACCTGTTGAACCATCTAAAAATATTGTTCTTGATAAATTAATTAATGATTTTAAAGTTAAAGTATAATCTATTTTATATTCTTGAGTAGGTTCACCAATCAAAAAAGTTCTTGTAGTATCAGTAGTTCCACCATAATATTGGCCACCAGAATCCACTAATAATTCTATTTCATTATTAGATACTATAGAATTATTTTGTTTAGTAGGAGAATAATGCATTTCTGCAGCGTTTTTACCAACTGCTGCAATAGTATTAAAAGATAATTCTATTAATTTATCAGATTCATATCTAAATTCTTTTAATTTTTCAGAATATTCATACTCATTTAAATTATTAGAAATATTTTCTTCTAAAAATTTATTAAATTTTAATAACGCAATTCCATCAATTGCTTGTATTTTTTTAGTATTTTCTATTTCAACATCACCTTTAATTGCTTTCATTAAATATGATGGATTTCTTCCATTAATAGGTTTATTAAATAATGAATAAATTAAAGCATTTACTTTGCTTGGGTCTAATAATGTTGGAACATCTTTATGCTCATTAATAAATGAATAAATTTCATCGTAATCATGAATAACAACATTTTTAATTACAAAATCAATTTTATCTTTATCAATAAATAAATGTGTTCCATATTTTTCTGAAATATATAAATAAGAATAAAAAACAGGATTGCAAGGAATATCATTGCCTCTAATATTTAATATCCAAGCTATATCATCTAATGTTGTAACTAAATTAGCTTCAGCATGATTTTTTTTCAATTTTTCTTCTATTTGATTTATTTTTTCTAAATATGATAAAGAAAATAATTTTTCATCAATCTTATAAATTTTTTCTTTGCTTAATTTTTTTTCATGTTCAAGTGAATAATCAACATTTTTAATTTCTATACCATTATTAATAAATTTATTAAATGTATTTTCTGAAATCATTAATGTATTAATTCCTAAAGGTGTTATATGATTTTCATTAATAAATTCATCAAAATTTAAAACGTCTTTGTCTCCTACTCTCATTACATCAATACTAGATGAAGCTAATTCTTTTTCAGCTTGTAGCCAATATCTTCCATCACAAAATAAATATGCATGATTTAAAGTAATTAAAACTTGTCCAGCAGAACCAGAAAATGGACAAGCATTTTTTCTTTCTTCTAAAAAATATTCTCCAGCATATTCAGAAGCATGAGGATCACCAGTAACAATTAAATATCCTTTTAAATGGTCTTTTTTTATTTTTTCTCTAATCAAATCTAAATTTTCCTTTTTAAACATAAATTTTTACTCCTTTAATAAAAAATCAGCACCTTTAAAAGTTTCTTCAGTCGCTAGCAAAAAGAAATCTTGTTGTCTACAAGCTTCATAACTAACTATAGCAACACAATTACTTAAATTAAGACTTCTAGCATTTCTTTGCATTGGTATTCTTAAACAATGATCTAAATGATTTTTCAATACATCATAAGGAATACCTGTAGATTCTCTACCAAACATAAAATAATAATCTTTAGTAGGTAAAGAATAATCTTCATCTGAATAAACTTTTTTAGCATATCTAGTTATATAAAATATTTCTTGATTAGGATGTTTTTGATAAAATTCTTCTATTGAATTATATTCTATTATTTCACAATCAAGAAAATAATCCATACCTGCTCTTTTAAAGCTTTTCTCATCTAAAGAAAATCCAAGTGGATGAATCAAGTGTAATCTAGCATTAATTGATGCACAAGTTCTTACAATATTACCACAATTGCCAGCAATTTCTGGTTGATACAAAACAATATTTATCATAATTTAACCTCATAAAAATAATACTATTATTTATATTTTTATTAAAGTTTATTTTTAATTTATAATTAGATTTTATAATTAAAATATGAAATTATTATTATTTTTATTACCTTTATTTATTACTCAACAAAACAACCTTATTTATGATGCTAGAAATGATAACATTGTTACACCTGTTAAAGATCAAGGTTCTACTAATTTATGTTGGGCTTATGCATCCATCAGTGCTAGTGAAACATCAATTTTAAAAGATAAATTATCTTCTAATGTTAATCTTAATCCTACTTCTGTCGCGTATAATCGTTTTTATAGAAAAGAAGAACCATTAAATAATGCTTATTTTGAAAAGGAAAATACTTCAGATTATCTTAAAGCCAGTGGCAGTCCTTCAATTGTTACAAATTTATTTTCTCAATGGTATGGGCCAACTAATTATAATGATTCAGTAAATATAGACCCTTTTATTTATAGTGAATACAAACTAGAAGAAGCAAATTATATTGATACAAATAAATTTACTTTACAAGAAACAATTAATCAAATTAAAGAAAATATCATTAATCATGGTGCAGTTACTTTTTCTTATAATAACAATAGAGAAACTAAATATTATAACGCTATAGAAGATAAAATAGGTATTAGTCATGCCTGTACTATTATAGGATGGGATGATACAATTGATGCTAATAATTATTATCCTAAAGCTAGTAATCAAAATGGTGGTTGGTTAATTAAAAATAGTTATTCTTCTTTACCTTATTTTTATTTATCTTATAATAATTTGAGTTCTCAATGTTATAGTTTTAAATACGCTAAAAAAGATAAATATGATTTTAATTATTTTTATGATGGTATGTTAAACGATTCTATTTCTACAAACTTAACTAAAGCAGGCAATATTTTTAAAGCTCAAAAAGGCGATAATAAAGATGAATATATAAAAGCAATTAATATAAGTATTAATGGATATAATGTTAATTGTAAACTTGATATATATACTAATGTAGAAAGTGATAATCCAGTAAGTGAAAATCATTATTTTCAAGAAGAAACATTTAAATATCCGGGTATTCACACAATTGAATTAAATGATTTAATTAAAATTAAAAAAGATTCATATTTTAGTGTTTGTTTAAGTGTAAACAATTTAGATAATGATGCTTCTATTGCAGTTAGTAATGGATTAGGTAACAGTTATCGTTATAATACAAACTGGGTCAAATACAATTATTTTACACCTAGAATTAAAGCATACACAATTTTAAAAGAAAAAAATAATTTTGATTTATCTCAAGCGGAAATAAATTTTAATAACAATTATACTTATACAGGTTCACCAATTAATCCTAATATTGAAGTAAGACTTGATAATAATATTATTAATGACGAAAATTATTCACTTAATATCGAAAATAATATTAATGTTGGGCAAGGTAAAATTACTATTTCTGGAATAAATAATTATTATGGAAATAAAACAGTATTTTTTAATATTAATCCTAATGATATTAATAATTGTTTATTTGAATTAGATAAAAAACAAAATGTTTATAACAAAAATAAACAATTTAAAAGTTTAAAAATAACATTTAACAATATTTTATTAATAGAAAAACAAGATTATATTTTAAATTATGATAATAATATCAATGCAGGTAATGCGACTATTTTAATTACAGGAATCAATAATTTTACAGGCACTAAAACAATAAATTTTATAATCGAAAAAAGTGATAAACCTGATAATATTATTACTTCTGTTGAAGTACATAAAAATCAAAAAACATTAAATGACATTCCTTTACCATCTTCTTTTCGATGGGTAAATAATCAAACACTTCTTAATAAAGACATTAAATATGCTGAAATTGAATATATTTTAGATGATAAAGAAAATTATAAACAAACAATTTTTGAAGTAAAATTAATTTATGATAATGATTATTTTAAAGAATTTAATCCATTAATTATTATTTTACCATCAAGTATTATTTTAATATTGTTAATAATTTTATTTAAGAGATTGTTTTTCTAAATATAAATAATTTTTCTTTAAAATATTTTTTATAAAAGGAATACTTAAAACTAAATCAGAACAAATCCATGCTGCTGGATCTGCAGCACATAAGCTAATAAAAGCAATAGAAGGTGCTAAAGCATCAACATTACCATTGCAAAATAATTTAGGAACAAAAATACAAACTAAAATTCTACCAACTAATTCAGCAAAACCTGCAATTAAAACATATTGAGATTTTCTTATTCCTTGAATGCAATTTCTTACAATATAAATAAAACCTACAAAAATAAACATAATAAAATCAACGTAAATATAAGAATTACCATATCTAATAGTTTCACTAGTTACTTTATCTGGACTTAAAAAAACATATAAATAAGCACCATTAATTGTTAATAAAAAACTAATGCAAGAAGAAATAAAAGCAATTATAACCATCATTAATAGAGCTTGTAATGTACCTTTTTTTACTCTTTCATAATCTCTAGCGCCTAAATTTTGAGCAGTAAAACTAGTCATTGCTACTCCTAATGCATTTAAAGGTGTAGAAATCAAATAATACAATTTATTAGCAGCTCCAAAACCATTTTGAGCCGCATTAGATACCATTACTCCATCAATCATATCAAATTTAACAACCATACTTTGCAACACAATTATGCCTATTGCTAAAATAGAAAATTGCAAACCTAAAGGTATGCCTTGATATAAATGAGATGTAATATCTTTTAAATTAATTTTAAAATCTTCTTTATGTAATCTTAACTCTTTATATTTAATGAATGTATAAATAAAACAAGCAATTGTACTAATTACTTGCGCTAAAACAGTAGCAATTGCCGCACCAAAAACACCACATTTAAAAGTAATAATAAATAATAAATCTAAACATATATTTAATATTGTTGAAAATAATAAAAACATAAGTGGTGTAAATGAATCACCAATACTTCTTAAAAAAGAGCAAATAAAATTATAAAATAATTGTCCACCAATACCAGCAAAAATAACAAAGCAATATGTATATGCTGCTTCATATACATCTTTATTATTAGGTGTAATATTAATAATTTTTAACATAGGATTTAAAAATAATAAGGCAATAATTGTTAAAATGATTGATAAAATTAATGATAAAATAATTTGAGTAGCAAAAGATTTTTTAACACCTTTTATATTTTTTGAGCCTACGTTATTAGAAGTAATAACACAAAATCCCGCAGTAACACCAAAAGCAAATTGTAAAAATATAAATACTAGAGATGTAGTATCATTTACTCCTGCTACTTCACTTGAAGATAATGTTTGTCCTACAATAGAAGCGTCTGAAATAGAATATATTTGTTGTAATAAATAAGACAAAATAACAGGCAAAGAAAAAACTAATATAGTTTTCCAACATGTTCCTTTAGTAAGATCAATAGGTTTAAAAATTTCTTTTAATTTCAAAAACATTTCTTTCATAATTACTTCTTCCACGAAAAAACATTTTACTCTTAAATATTAAATTATCAATACATTTTTTTCTTATTGATTATATTTTTTATCTATATTTAATATATTAAATTTTTATAAATTACAAATCTTTGTTGGATTATAAAAACAATGATGTCTATATCTACCCACTAATGTTCCATACCAATCTTTTTTACAAGATTTACCTTTTCCAGGATTTTGAAAATATAATGCTGAATATGCTGGATATGCTCGCCAATATTTTATACAATCCATAGCTATTTCTCGTTCTTTAGATGTAGCTTGAGCATTAAATAAAGAAATGCTTATTCCTTCAAATTGATTTTTTTGATATATAGCTTTATAAATAGTGTCAATTTTTTTAAATGGTTTACAAGTATATACAACTCTATTAACTACAACATTTCCAACAAGTTTCATACCAAAAATACCTTCTCCTACTGCTTCAGCTCTCATTAACCTAGCTAATAAATTTATCTCATTTGAAGTATGTCTTATTCTCATATAATCACCTCTTTATTTTATGACAATAAAAAAAAGAAGTGATTTTTTCACTTCTTTACTTATTTTTAGTAAATGTCAATTGTGCACTTGTGCTACCCAATGAATTAACTTTGAAATAATAAGATATTTTATTTCCTTGATTATCAATTATATTTTTTGATGATTCAGTATTTGTTTGATATACAATCTTACTACCACTGCTAACTAATTCTATTAAATAATTTGGTTTTGCATTTTCTCCATAAAATGTATTATTGTTTCTAACACTATAATATTTTTGATTTTGTTCTATAAATTCATATAAAGAACTATCAACATGATACATTACCACACCTTGATAAGAAAAATAATTACTATCTTCATTTAAGCCAGTATTTTTAAAATACATTAATACATAATATTCTTGAAAAGCACCTAAATCATCATCCCAATTATTAGCAATTATAATGCTATCACCAGCTTTAGAAAAATCATCTAAAGTAACTATTGTTGATGTCTCAGTAGTAATTAATCTTGATTTAGTTAGCCAACCATAATTAAATTTTGTAAATGGGTTATGATCACCAAAATCACTATCCATAACATCTCTACCATCTAATGGACTACTATTATTAGAATTATTAACATATGATGTATCATAATAATCATCTGCACCTAAAACATGACCAAATTCATGAATAAAAGTATAAGTATTGTTTGGTGTTCCATTAAATCCATCTGATGTTTCTTTTAGAAAATTATAAGATGACCACAAATAATCTTTCATATATAATCCATCATATTTAACATCTGCATATGAATAATTCCAATATCTATAAGCCCATTGAAGAGTAACATCATAATTAATATCTAAAGTATTAATAACTACAATTGCATCAATAATTCCATTATTATCAGAATCATATTTACTTAAATTTTTTCCTTCATTAATTAATTTTTTTAATATTTCATTTATTATTATTTGATCTGGGTTTTGATTTTCAGACATTTCTATATAATATGAACTGTTTTTGCTTGGAGAATACCATTTATCTAATACATCAAAATTAAGATTTAACTTGCCATAACTTGAAGTATTATAAAATTCACTAACACTTGGATATTTTAAATTAGATGATGCTTTTTTACCATTGAATGCTGTTTTGATATTTTCAATACTATATCCATTTGTACTTGCTTTTTTATCAGAAAATTCTATTGGCAAAACTAAAACATTTACATCTCCAGTAGTAGGACATCCACCTAAATAATCACCTTGATCAGAAACATTTTTAACATATTTTGCTTTAGTAAAATCAACATTATATACATCTTGTCCTTTAGGCAACCCTTTATTAGCATTAATAAGATTATTTTTATTATCACCATAAATATACATAGTTACAGTTTTTTTTAAAGAATTTAGATTAATTTCTATATGGCTTCCACCTTTAGAATAAATATTATATGAACCATTATCATTATAAGATCTTTTATAAGTAAACCCATTCTCTTTTAATTTATTTAAATATTGATTATATGTACTAGTGTTAACATTATAAATAGTATAAGTAGCTTTATTATAACCATATTTACTAAAAAGATTTTCAACTTCAAGTTTATAATTAGTTTTATTTCCAACATTTAAAAATGGAATTTCTAAATTAAAACAATTTAATAAGTCTTTTTTTTCAGTATCAGTAAATGTTTGAATTTTTGTTTGTGTTGAACTTGAGTTTTTTGAAGTTTGATTCAAGCTTGTTGAAGAACTACTTGTTAATGAATCTTGACTTGTTGAAGAAAAACTATTAATTGTTTGGCAACTAAACAAAGTTATTAAAAGCAAAGATAGAATTGATATTTTTTTGTTTAATTTCATAAAGACTCCTTATTATTATAAAAATATATCATTTTATATATAAATTTAATATAAAATAACACAATTAATTTTTAAATATTTTTTTTAACTAAAATTAAACTTTTTTATAGTTGAATATATTTTTTTATAGTGTTAGAATAATGCGGTACAAGATATTTATTTATCTAAGGAAGGTCTATTTATGAATCAAGTTTTATTTCTTGGAATCTTACTTCTTCTAGGGTTAATGTCCACTAGAATAGTTAAACAAGTCAAATTACCTAATGTAACTGGCTATTTAATTATAGGTTTATTAGTAGCAGTACTTTGTATTGTTATTGATACTTTAACAGGAACAAAAACATTAACAGAAAGTTTAAATACTTTAAATAGTTTTGTTTCTGATGTTGCTCTCGGATTTATTGCTTTATCCATTGGTGAAGAATTTAAATTAGCAAAATTAAAACAATATGGTATGAAAATTATTTCTATCACTTTATTACAAGCGTTCGGTGCAGTAATTCTTGTAGATGTCGGATTAGTAATTTTCTGTTTATTAACAAATCAAAGCTTAGCTATTGCTATTTGTTTAGGTGCTATTGCTACTGCTACTGCTCCTGCTGCTACTATTATGGTTATTAATCAATATAAAGCAAGAGGTCCTCTTGTTGATATTTTATTACCAGTTGTTGCTTTTGACGATGCAGTTGGCTTAATTGTATTTGCAATTTCAATTGCAGTAAGTAAAGTTATTGTTACAGGTGCTCCTATAACATTTATGTCAATTTGTGTTTTACCATTATTAGAAATTTTAGGATCTATGTTTCTTGGCTTTATTTTAGGTTTATTAATGCATTTTGTTGTTCGTATTTTTAAATCAAGAGATAATCATGCTATTACATTAATTGCATTCACATTATTAGGTGTAGGCGGATGTGAAGCCTTAAGTCAAATTGTTATTGATGGTCAAGCATTAGAATTTTCTAATTTATTATGTTGTATGATGATTGGTGCAGCTTATGTCAATTTATCAAAAGATCAACAAGAAAAAGAAATTGTTGATAGAGATTTTGGTTTAATTAGTCATTGGACTCCATTCTTATTTATGTTATTCTTTGTTTTATCAGGATGTCATTTAGCAACAGCTGCCGAAGAAATATTTATGAATCAATCAAGTAGTAGTATTTCTATTTGGATTGTTGTTGTAACTCTTGTTCTTTATTTAGTATTAAGATCAAGCGGTAAATATTTAGGTGCTTTTATTGGTTGTAAAGCTACTAAAAGGCAAAAAACAATTACTCATTATTTAGGTATAACTTTATTACCACAAGCTGGTGTTGCTATTGGTATGGCAAATCAAATATCAGATATGGCTGCTTTTAAAGAAGGTGGAATTGGTTCTGCTATTGTAACTGTTGTATTATGTGCTACATTAATTTATGAATTAGTTGGACCATTACTTACAAAATGGGCTCTTGAAAAATCAGGTGAAATACCAGATGAAAATGGTGTTTATCCATGCGAAGAAAATCCAGATCCAATTACTTTAAATGAAAAAAAATAATTAATGCAATAACTAAGAATTAAACAACTCTTAATTGAGTTGTTTTTTTTTATTAAATTTTTTATAATTAATAAGAATTCGGAGTAAGTAAATGGAAAAGATATTAAATGTTGGTATTGATGTTGGTTCAACAACAGTAAAAATAGTCATTTTAGACATTAATAAAAACATTCTATATTCAAATTATATTAGACATTTTTCTCGAGTTAAAGAAACTGTTTTATCAGAATTAAAAAAAATCAAAGAACAATTTGATGATTTCAAATGTAAAGTTTCTATAACTGGTTCTGCCGGCTTAGGATTGTCTAATAAATCTAATATTGGATTTGTACAAGAAGTTCATTCTTCTTTTATAGCAGTAAAAGAATATTATCCATCAACAGACGTTGTAGTAGAATTAGGTGGCGAAGATGCTAAAATTATTTTCTTAACAAATGGTGTTGAAGAAAGAATGAATGGTTCATGTGCTGGTGGGACAGGAGCTTTCATCGATCAAATGGCAACTTTATTAGGTGTTAGTGTAAACGAATTAGATTCATTAGCGTCTAAAGCTCAAAAAGTGTATCCAATTGCTTCTAGATGTGGAGTATTTGCTAAATCAGATATACAACCTTTAATTAATCAAGGAGCTAATAAAGAAGATATTGCTGCTTCTATTTTTCAAGCAGTAGTTGATCAAACTGTCGCTGGTTTAGCACAAGGTAGAAAAATTAAAGGAACTGTGTTATTTCTAGGCGGTCCTTTATCATTTATTAAGTCGTTACAAAATGCTTTTATTAGAACTTTAAATTTAGATAATGATCATGCTATTTTCCCTGCTAATGGTCCAATTTTTATTGCTTTAGGTGCGGCATTATATTCTAAAAACGAAAAGATTACTTCTTTAAATGAAATAATTAATAAAATAGAAAATGTTTCTATGAGTGGAAATATTATTACAACAGAGCCATTGTTTAATAATGAAGAAGAATATAATGAATTTAAAAATAGGCATCATTTACAAAACGCAAAATATGCTGATATTAAAACATATAAAGGAAATGCTTATTTAGGTATAGATGCTGGTTCAACCACTACAAAATTAGTTTTATTAAGTGATAAATATGAAATATTATATAGTCATTATGTTTCAAATAAAGGTAAGCCTTTAGATATAGTTGTTGAGCAATTAAAAGAAATATATTCTTTAGCAAATAAAGAATTAAAAATTGTTTCAAGTGCAGTTACTGGATATGGTGAAGAATTAATTAAAGCAGGTTTAGGTGTAGAAAATGGAATAGTTGAAACTATTGCTCATTACAAAGCTGCTAGTTATTTTTGCCCTAATGTTGATTTTATTATCGATATTGGTGGGCAAGATATTAAGTGCTTTAAAATAAAAAACAAAGCTATTGATTCTATTATTTTAAATGAAGCATGTTCATCAGGATGTGGCTCTTTTATTCAAGCATTTGCAGAAGCATTAGGTTATTCTATTAAAGATTTTGCTAAGCTCGGTTTATTTAGTAAACACCCTGTTGATTTAGGCTCTAGATGTACTGTATTTATGAATTCTTCTGTTAAACAAGCTCAAAAAGATGGTGCTAGTGTAGAAGATATTTCAGCAGGTTTATCTCAATCAATTATTAAAAACGCTATATATAAAGTTATTAGAATCAAAGATATAAATGAATTAGGTCAAAATATTGTTGCTCAAGGTGGAACATTTTTAAATGATGCGGTATTAAGAAGTTTTGAAAGAGAATTACATCATAATGTTATTAGACCAGAAATTAGTGAATTAATGGGTGCCTTTGGAGCCGCTATATATGCTAGTGAACATATAAAAGAAAGCACATTAATTGATTATGATTCTTTAAATAATTTTTCATATAAATCAGTTAATTCAATATGTAATATGTGCACTGCTCATTGCAATTTAAATATTATTAATTTTAATGGAGGTAGACATTATATTTCTGGGAACAGATGTGACAAAGTCACAATTAATTCTTCAAATATTAATGGTGACTCTTTATATGATTATAAATTAAAATTATTATCTAGTTATTCTAAATTATCTAATGATAAAAAGATTGCTAAAGTTGGTTTACCCTTAGGTCTTAATTTTTATGAACAATTACCTCTTTTTGCTACAATATTTAATGAATTAGGTTTTGAAGTTGTTATTTCTGATATTTCTACTAGAAATACTTATTTTAATGGACAACATACAATCGCCTCTGATACTGTTTGTTATCCTGCTAAATTAATCCATGGTCATATTATCAATTTATTAAATAAAAAAGTTGATTTCATTTTTTATCCATGTGAAACATATAACCTTGATGAAGGCGAATCTGATAATCATTATAATTGTCCAGTAGTGGCATATTATCCAGAAACTTTAAAAGCTAATAATGAAGATTTAAATAATAAGAACTTTATTTCTCCTTATATAGACTTAAATAATAAGAAACAAGTAATTCATGAAATATATGAAAGCTTAAAGCCATATCATATATCTAAAAAAGATATTGCTAATGCAGTAGAAAAAGGTTATCAAGAATTAAATAATTATCATTTAAAAATAAAAGAAACTGGTCAACATTATCTAAATAATGCGATAAAAAACAATCAAAATATTATAGTTTTAGCAGGTAGAGTATATCATGTTGATCCAGAAATAAATCATGGCATAGCTAGATATATTTCTTCATTAGGAATATGTGTTCTAAGCGAAGATTTTATTAGTATGTTAGATCATACTCCATCCCTAGGTATTCTTAATCAATGGACATACCATTCTAGATTATATAAAGCCGCTAATTATGTTATTAAACATAAAAATATGCAAATGATTCAATTAGTTTCTTTTGGATGTGGAATTGATGCAATTACTACTGATGAATTAAGATCATTTTTAGAAAATCATGATAAATTATATACTCAATTAAAAATAGATGAAATCAATAATTTAGGGGCTTTAAAAATAAGAATTAGAAGTTTATTAGCCGCAATGGATGAAAAAAAGGAGAAAGAAAATGTATCCAAAATTTACTAAAGAAATGAAATACACTCATACAATTCTTGTTCCAGATATGCTTCCAATTCATATAGAATTATTTAAAAATGTTTTAGAAAAAAGTGGATATAAAATTGAATGTTTAAGAAATTCATCTCGAAAAGTAGTAGATGAAGGACTTAAAAATGTTCATAATGATGCATGTTATCCAGCTTTATTAGTAGTAGGCCAATTTATTGATGCAATGAAAAGTGGTAAATATGATCCAAATAAAGTTGCTTTTATTATGACTCAAACAGGTGGAGGTTGTAGAGCTTCAAATTATATTAATTTAATAAGAAAAGCTATATCTAATGTTTATCCAAATATTCCTGTTATTTCTTTAAATTTTTCTGGTTTAGAAAAAGATTCAACTTCAGGATTTAAATTAACTAAAATAGATATGCTTAATATGATGCTTTCTGTTTTCTATGGTGATGTTTTAATGTCATTATATAATCAAGTTTTACCATATGAAGTAAACAAAGGTGAAGCCAAAGAAGTATTAAATAAATGGATTTTAAGATTAAAAAATATATTATTAAAAAATAAATATTATCATTTATATAAATATTCTAAAGAAATTGCACTTGATTTTAGTAAAATACCAGTAAAGAAAACAAATAAAATTAAAGTAGGTATTGTAGGTGAAATTTATGTAAAATATTCTCCACTAGCTAATAATCATTTAGAAGATTTTTTACATAATGAAGATTGTGAAGTATTAGTTCCATCCTTAATGGATTTTGTAATGTATTCAGCAGATGCAACTATTTGGAATCATAAAAAATATAAAAATAAAAATCCTTTAGCTTTTTTGTATAAAATAGGATATAAATTAATGTATTCAATGCAAAGAAAAGTTAACCACGTAGTAAAAAAATATACATCATTTGAGCCTTTTCATGATTTTGAAGAATTAAAAAAAGCTGCTAATAAATATATAAGTGAAGGCGTTGTTATGGGAGAAGGTTGGTTAATCCCTGCTGAAATGGCAATGCTTGTTGAAAGTAGATGTAACAATATTGTTTCATGTCAACCATTCGGTTGTTTACCAAATCATATAGTTTCTAAAGGTATGCAAAGAGTTATCAAAAAACATTATCCTAACGCTAATATTGTAGCAATTGATTATGATCCAGGTGCAACCAAAGTAAACCAAGAAAATAGAATTAAATTAATGTTAGCTCAAGCAAAAGAAAGTAATGAATAAAATTATTCAATAACAAAAAACTACAAATAATTGTAGTTTTTTTATTTAATAAATTTCATTATTAGCCAAAGCTCTTAACATAATTTCTGCACTTTTCATATTTGTTGCTAAAGGTATATTAATAACATCACATAATCTTAATAATGCAGATACATCTGGTTCATGTGGTTGAGCAGTTAATGGATCTCGTAAAAATATAACTAAATCTAATTCAGCATTAGCAATCATAGAACCAATCTGTTGATCACCACCAAGTGGCCCAGATTTCATTCTTGTTATTTTTAAACCAGTTTCACCCATTACTAAAGTTCCTGTAGTGCCTGTAGCAAATAAGTCATGTTTAGCTAAAACATCTTTATATTTTGTTGCTAAATTAATCATATCATTTTTCTTCTTATCATGGGCAATTAAAGCTATTTTCATTTATTTTCTCCTTGAAATATATAAAAATAATATCATATTTTTACCATTTATAGAATAGCAAAAATACCACTTATCTTTGCAATAGTTATGTTAAAATTCATTAATTAATTCAACAAAGTCATCAAGCCAAGAATAGATTTCTTCATCAGAATAATCATCTTTATCTAAATAAAAATCTTCGATTTCATCTTTTGCTTTTTCTAAAACAACTTTTACATCTTCTAATTTATAACAAACTACACTTTGATCTGTAACATCTTCAAGATGAAAATTAATTTCATAAAATGTAACACCTTTATTATTTGTTTTCTTTTCAACTTCTATTGTCGCAAAATCTTCATAATTAAGATAAAGTAAGATATTGTTTCTTGATGTTTCAATTTGTTTCCACATAATTTCCTCCTTAAAAAAGATATTCTCCAATCAACTTATTATCTAACAAAGAATGAACATGTATTCCTTTTTCATCCATTATAGCATATTGATAATAATTATCTTTTGGAATTGATGTTGAACCAATATTTATATATGTTACATCATCAATATCAGTTATATTAAAAACATGATAATGACCATATAAAACAATAGATCCTTTTTCTAATTTTGGATTTGGCGTAAATCTAGATAAATGATGTCCATGAGTTAAATAAATAATCTTATTAGCAAATTTTATCTTTTTAATTTTATAAAATTTAGCATTGTCTAAAACCATTGAATCAACTTCAGCATCACAATTTCCTTTAATAAAAATTATCTTTGAAAGATATTTTTTTAGAACTTCAATACATTTTTTTGGGCAATATTCTTCAGGTAATTCATTTCTCGGTCCATGATAAAGAACATCACCTAAGCAAATAATTTTATCAATTGGATTATTTTCAATAATCTTTTCAATATTTTTAATTGCTTTAAAGCTACCATGGATATCACTAATAATTAAGTACTTCATAACTATATATTACAATATATTTTCCCTAAATAAAATAACTTAGACATTTATTTATCTAAGTTATTAAAATAGATTTAAGAG
>ERZ1106952.92-NODE-92-length-67816-cov-34.080017_pt1 | contig 67816 bp, 49 predicted proteins | sample MGYA00403677_ERZ1106952 | MGnify/ENA primary metagenome ERZ1106952 (study PRJEB35170, sample SAMEA104062415) | human gut metagenome | biome: human gut; feature: human-associated habitat; material: faeces | place: Denmark | collected 2012-05-14 ... | reverse complement strand
ACGAGCTGGAAGCTTTCGATTACGAAGCTTATAAAAAGAACGGATTTAAGGTAAAGCATCTCGGGGACTACGAGCTTACTTTGGAGACAAAGCCCGAATGACGGCTAAGGCGTACGTATATTTCGTAAAGCCGAAATTTATTCGAGCAAAGTCAAAGCTTTCCGAGGCCATATACTCGTTCGATAAAATTGAATGTCGGAAAACGGACAAGAAAGTAATTTTTTATTGATATTAAAAACGGCGGAACATTGCCGAAAGCCTTACGGCAAAAGGGATAGAGGATTTTTAATTTTAGCTCGGTTCCTTTTGGATGCACAAAAAAAGCGGATTATCGAATAGAAACTCGGTAATCTGCTTTTTTTGTGCCTGTTTTTACATGGAAAACGTATATGACTTTTGACTTAATCGATAATAGGTCGCTAATTGGCGGGGTGATTAAAGTCGTTGTAAAATCAGGAAAAATAAAGGCCGCAACCGAGAATGTACGGTAGCGAAGGTATGACGGAGATAATATGGAGTGACGTCATCATCGTTCATAAGGGGGAATTTATAAGGAACATTTTTTATTATTAATTTCCAAATAAATAATTTTTGTGAAAAATAAGAAAAGGTGGATTATTCGGCAAATTTTCTGTTTGACTATTGACGCTTCAAAGGGTAGATGTTAAAATATATTCATATAGACGAGGAACTCTTTGGCGTTGTCTATTCAGAACAGACAAAGTATATTTACGGCAAAAGGTTGTAATATACTTAAAAATACAGCTACGGTACAAGGTGGAAAAGGGAAATTATGAATATATCCATAGAATCTTTATCTGAAGAAAAATGTACGTTAGATATTGTAAAGGTAGGCTCTGAACATTGTTCCCCGAAAAAAGGGGTGGTCGATAGGGTAAGGCCGAATTATTCTCTTCATTTTGTTCTTTTCGGTAAAGGAACGTTGATCGCAGATGATAAAACATATACCGTAAACAGAGGAGAGGCTTTTCTGCTGTATGAGGGAGAACATTACAATTATTATCCCGACCCCAGAGATCCCTGGTCGTATATGTGGGTAGAGGTTAAGGGAAAAAATCTCGATAAAATATTTTCTTTTTGCGGATTCAGAAAAGACAACTGCTGTATGTATCTTAACGAGTTTGACTGCTACGTGTCTTTGATGCAGGAGCTGCTCGCCGCATTCGACGCGAGCGAAACGCAAAAATTGAAAGGCGCCGCTTATTTTTTACTGTTGCTCAGCCGTTTTATCGAACGGGAAAACGAGAAGCAACACTTTTCGAAAGATATAAGAAAAAAACGGATGCTGAGGGATATTCTGATTTATATAAACAACAATTTCTATATGGATCTGTCGAATGAAACGCTTGCGCGAGAAAGCGGCATTTCGGTGCGTACGCTGACGTCACTCTTTATGGAGGTGTTGAACATGACTCCCGTACAGTATATCACTTCTTACCGCATTTCCATCGCGTGCGAGCGGTTTCAGACGACGGAGATGAACGTAGGAGAAGTATCGCGTTGGGCGGGGTACGAAGACGAAAAATATTTTTCGAGGATATTCAAAAAGGAGAAAGGGATGACGCCGCAGGAGTATCGGAAAAATCAGCAGAAAGAAGATCCGTTTGGATGGCTGAAGGATAGAAACATCGATTTCAGATGAAAAATAAAAGGTAAAATCCGAAACCTATAAGAAACATAAGGAGTAAATTATGAGGAAATTAACAAAGGTATTGTCTGTAACAATGGGGATAGCCATGAGCGCGGTAATGGTCGGAACGGCGGCGGGTTGCGGCGGAGGCGGCGGTTCGGGCGAAATCAAGTTTTGGTATAGCGCCTCTATTTCCGATAATAAGATCATCAGAGAAATGGTGGACGCTTACAACAAGGGGCAAGGCGTTGAGGACGGAGTGACGGTAAAACCCGATAACCGTCAGCAGATTGACAGATCGAGCCTATTCGTCGATGCCCCGAACGTTTTGATGTTCAGCGATAAAGAATTTAAGGGCTATGCCGTAGAGGGATTATATCAGGATATGACCGATTACTATAACGAAATGCCCGGAAAGTATAAGGAAGAAGATGTTCCGAAAACACTTACCGAACGTTTTCGTATCGATACCGCGAATAATGCCGACGGAAAACGCATGGCGGGTAAAGACGCGGCGATTCAGGGCGTCCCGTTCGGGAATACGCCCATGATCTATTATTATTCCAAACCGGCATTTGCTTCGCAAAAGATTAACATTATCTCCTGTGAGGAAGAAAAGCTTTCGCAGGAATATCCGAAGGTTCGCCCGCATGGCTATGCCGAATATCTGGAGGCGCCTTATGAGGGCGCGGAGAAATCCGCGAATCTGGCAGGGGAAGAGGTTTATAAAGTATTCAATAACCGTATCCCTATGAACTGGGAGGAATTCCGTTATCTTTCCAAGTGTTTTACGGACGACTACAATCCCGGCTCCACGACGGAAACGGGAAGTGGAACGCACTGGTGGTTTTCCTACGGCTGGTCGGTCGGCGGCGATTGCGTCGGCTATAACGAGGCGGAGAAAAAATATGAATTTACTGTTGCGGACGCTTCAAAAAATTATCTCGTCGTTGCAGCGGAGGGCGTCACTGTAGGAGAAACGTCCTATGCGGCGGGCGAAATTGTACGCTACGCGGACAAATCGAGGATTACGGATAAGTCGGGGTTATACGAAATTCCTTCTCAACGGGAAGCATTGGAGGAATTTGTACGGTTAACGACTCCGCCGGATGCGGATAAGGGCGAGGACGGCGGATATGGCGTGGGCGTCTATTCGGAGGAGAACCTCGCGGGCAGTGTGATTTCGCACGGCGATTTGTTGCGACTTATCAATAAGCCCCCGATAGCCGAAGCGAGCAAAAACGTTATTCTGACCGAGCGCACGGGCGAAGAGTGTGGTATAATAGCCGTTGAAACACAAAACAAGCGGGGGTATCTTGTGCTGGACAACGAATATACCGATCTTATCACAGGCAGGATTTTTTCGGGCAAAACCGATATATATCCCTACGAGGTTTTGGTACTTAGGAAATAAGCGCTTTACGTACGATATACGACGAGTATATCGATGAGGGAGTATTCGGAGCGACGTTCAATCCCCTCGAAGGACAAAGATTTTTGGACGATGCGAACTATCTCGGGAGGATGACGCAACAAAGGTACCGTTCTGTTTCTTATAAAAACCATAAGAGATTTATTAAGAGATGAAAGCAAAGGGCTTGTTTTGGCTATCCGCCGTTGTATCAAAAGGGTGAGCGGCTATAACGTCGTCGCTCACAGCTGGAATTATACGGTCGTGATTTCTCCCGACTGCTACGGCCGGGATTTATACGTCCCCGTCGCGTGTTTCCTGCTAAATATAAAAAATTGCATAAGACAGTCTGCTGAACTGTTCTGCAAAATTATAAAACAAAATAAAAGAAGCTCTATTTTTGCCGTCCGTCCGCGTCGGGTTGCGTTTTGAAAAAGTTTGTGCTATAATGAAGACATCATGAGCAAATATAAATTAAACGGCTTGACGGCCGTAGTCACGGGCGCGTCTTCGGGGATCGGCCGTGCGGTTGCGGAAAAGCTGATCGTGCGATATGGCTGTACGGTTGTCGGCGTCGGCCGCGACGAAAATAAATTTCGGGATTTTTCAGAAAAGCTGGGCGAAAACGTTTCACGTTTTTCCTATCGACTGTTCGACGTCGGAAACAGAGAGGGATGGACGGAACTTTGTACCTTTTTAACAAAAAGCGGGATTAGCCCCGACCTTCTCGTAAACTGCGCGGGGATACTTCCCTCTTTTTCTTTCTACGGGGAAAATTCGGACGCAGAGCTTGCGGTTAAGACAAATTTTCTGTCCGCCGTATATTCTTTCGAAACCTTGGGGCCGCTCTTAAAAGAGAGCGTAAGGCCCAAGATTGTCAACGTGGGAAGCTCGTCTTCGCTGTGTCCGTTTGCGGGCGTTGCCGCCTATTGCGCCTCGAAAGCGGCGATCGAACGCTTTACCGAGTGCGTCGCGCTGGAAAAGGGGATTCCCGCAGCGATCGTTATGCCCGGATTTACCGATACGGACGTATTTCGCTTTCAAAATTTCGATGCGAAAAGCAAAACGTTTTTTCAAAAATTCAGCATGACTGTCGATCGCATGTCCGATAAAATCATCAAGACGATTGGGAAGGGAACGAGAAGAAAAATCATAGGCCTCGACGCGCACCTTATGAATTTCGGATACAAGTTTTTCCCGCGCCTTACGCCCGTCCTTATCACCAAAATATTGAAGTCGGTAAAGTCCGACGCATTTCAAAATATAACCCGCTGATTTTCCGTATGTCGTCGATATACATTTGACTTCGTCCGCGATAACGCGAATAAATTTTATTGTAAAAAATTTGTTATATAACGCTTGACTGATTAAACTATATCTGAGATGGTTACAGTCTCTTACGGAGAATGAAAATAAAGTCCGGTTTTATCATCGCAGTGCACGCGTCGGTATTTTTACAGCATACAACCAATGTTGGGCAAGAGAAAAGATTGAGGAAAACCTCCGTGCCAATCCCGCTTATTTAAGCAAAGTAACGGAAAGTCTTGTAAAGGCAGCGCGGGAGACGCGTCGTTGTTTTGCGGAAAAACTTTAAGCAAGCAGGAGACGGATACGGTTGTTTTCTATAAGATACGGCGACCAGATATTTATTCCTCCCACGATGAGGAAATGCGTTGAAGAATTGTTTGCCGCAGTAAAAGAAAGCAAATAGAAAAGCGGACTTAAAATAAGTCCGCTTTTTATTACAATACTTTGGATAAAAAATCTTTCAGACGCGGGTCGCGGGGATGGGAGAAAAACTCCGTCGGCGCGCTTTCTTCCTTAATGACGCCTTCATTCATAAAAAGCACCCGCGTCGCCACCTCTTTGGCAAAACCCATTTCGTGCGTTACGACGACCATCGTCATGCCTTCCTTCGCCAGGTCAATCATTACCTTCAACACTTCCCCGACCATCTCGGGGTCGAGCGCGCTGGTCGGTTCGTCAAATAGCATGATATCAGGTTCCATAGCCAGCGCTCTAACAATTGCAATCCTTTGCTTCTGCCCGCCCGAAAGGGTAGATGGATAGACGTGGGCCTTGTCCTCCAGGCCTATCTTTTTAAGGAGCTCCATGGCTTTCTCTTCCGCTTCCGCATTAGGCAGTTTTTTCAGCTTTACGGGGCCGAGCGTGATATTCTGAAGCACCGTAAGATGCGGAAAAAGATTAAATTGCTGAAAGACCATGCCGATTTTCTGGCGATGTTGATTGATATTTTTATCGATCTTTTTTTCAATTTCCCGCTCCTGCGCTTTCAGAGTCCTGTATTCCGCTTCCGCGTTTTCCAATATGCTTTCGTCAAAGGCCTCGCCTGACTTTTGCGCGGCTTTTTTTGCCGCTTTCAACTCCTTCACCCGTTGATGAAGATAGGAACGTTCGTTTTTGAATACGTATTCGCCCTCGAGGACGATCTCGCCTGCGGTCGGCGTTTCCAGCAGATTGAGGCATCTCAAAAAGGTACTTTTCCCGCATCCCGAGGGGCCGATCACCGCAATTACGTCTCCCGCGTAGATCTTGGTGTTTATACCTTTCAGTACGTCCAATTTATTGAAGGATTTTTTCAGATTCCTCGTTTCAAGCAATATTTCTTTATCGTTCATTTTTCGACAGTCTCCTTTCGAGCAACCGTATCAGCCAAGTAATAATCATTACCAGCACGAGATAGACGACTGCCAGCAGAATATAGGGGACGAAATATTCGAGGGTAGAGCTTGCGATAGCCTGAAAAGATTTTGTGAGATCCATAACAGCAATAAAGCTGACGATGGAGGTCTCTTTGATAAGCGCGATAAACTCGTTCCCGAGCGTAGGCAGAATATTTTTTATCGCCTGCGGCAGAATAATCCTCGTCATGGTGGCGGTAAAGCCAAATCCCAGCGAGCGCCCAGCTTCCATTTGGCCTTTATCTACGGCGTTAATACCGCTTCGAAGCATTTCCGACATATACGCGGCGCTGTTCATTCCGAAGATAAGCATCGCTTCCGCCACCGAGTCGATGTTGAGTCCAATCAAGGGAAAGAGGGCGAAATGCATCAATAACAATTGGACGACCAACGGGGTTCCGCGGAATACCATAATATAGATATTGCATAATGTTTTGAAAAAATCGACCATCGGGTTCTTTTTCGGGATAAGCTTTACCGTCGCTATGACGCATCCGAGTAAAAAGCCGATTAATAGTCCGAAAAGTGCAATCAACGCCGTATTTTTCAGTCCCTCGAGAAAGTTTTTATAACCACCCAGAGTAAACTGATTCCAAAAAATTTCAAATTTGCTCATTGCTTATTTGTTCAAGGTCGCTGCAATCATGAGGGAGGGCTGTTTATCCAAAATAACGGCGTCAATTTTGCCGTTGGACAAGTCTTTCATCGCCAGTGCGCCCGTCGTATAGCCTTTTGTCGTAAGATTTTTGAAGCCGTCATAACCAAAACCCGAATCGCCTGCGGAATACATATACCCTGTCGTACCGTTTTGCGTGCCGATTTTATATTTGGAAGTTTGCGCCTTGAGAATGTTTTCCACGTCTTCGGCGTTTTTACACTCGTCGAAAAGGGTAGTACTTTCCCTTACGGTAATAACTTGATAGGATGAGTAGTATCCCAGTGAAAAATCGACGGTTTTAAGCCGTTCGTCGTTTACGGTCAGCCCCGCCATGCCGATATCGCTTTCACCGCTCGCCACGCTTGGAATGATTGCCTCGAAATCCATATCTTTGACAAATAAAGTTTTGCCGAGCTTCGTCGCTATTTTCGAGGCGATTTCAATGTCCACCCCTTTGAATTTGTTACCTTCAAAATATTCGAAGGGAGGAAAATAGGCATTGGTCGCTACGACCAGGTCGCCCGTTTGGGGAGAGCTGCTTTTATTTTCATAGGTGAATGTCGCCGTACCGTCGAAATAGGAATTGATCAGCGTTTCAAGGCTTCCGTCGTCTCCCATCTCGTCCAAAATAGCGTTTATCGAGGTTTTGAATTCGGTATTGCCTTTTTTGACGGCAAACGCATAGTCTTCCGCCGTCAGTTCGAGCTCTTTGAAAACTTTCACGTTTTCCGATCTGTCCGCGCAGGACGCGAACGCGAAGCAGCCGAAAATCGCCGCCGAGGCCAACAGTACGCTAAGTGTCTTTTTCATGATTATATCTCCTTATGATCGGGCTAAATTATTTTCATCGCATATCACTCCATAGTTTATAACATCTTTATGTATTTGTCAAATATTTTTGCATAAAAAAGTGAAAATATTCTGATAAAACTTAAAAATAATGTATAAATGCATGAATATTATGCATAAAGCTTATAGAGTGTATAAAGAAAAGGGGTGACGCGGGAGAAGTCCCGCGGATCAAAGTTAAGTTAAGCAGAAGGATAAAAAAAGTCGAAAGGTCTGTGGGAGGTTTTAGTCGCGGGGCTGCTATCCGTATCGTTTATAGCGTGCGTCTCTTGGAAAAAGACGTCGGAAGAGTTTTCCGGCGAGGGGGAAATTCCCCGCGGCGTAAACGCGGCGCTGAAATTGGACGGGAGACGGCCGCAGAAATTTCCAAGGGGAAAAACCAAGATTTATTTTTAGAAAATCTGTAAAAGGAGCGAGCTTGGACGGTCGCTCCTTTTTGTACGAAAAAAGTCGGGTTTTATCGATTATTAAGAAATAATTTTACAGGGATTTCTATAAAAAATTGACAAACCCGATTATTCGTGATACAATATATTATGGAAATGTGCGGGGCCGAAAAGAGGCGTGGGCACGGGAGGTCTGGAAAGAGTATGAACATTGCAGAATTTTACCAAAGTCTCGGGGTCAACGTAAACGACGTATTAAATCGGTTGAGAAATGAAGGTTTGATCAAAAAATATTTGTTGAAATTTGCGGAGGACAGTTCTTTTTCCGATCTTGAAAAGGCGATCTCCGAGAAAAATTATCAAAATGCTTTTCGTGCCGCCCATACGATCAAAGGAATATGCCTAAATTTGGAATTGAGGTCGTTGTCGGGCCCTTCCGTCGAGCTTACGGAGCTTTTGCGTAGCGGAGTGCCTCAAGAAGATATCCTGGTAAATGCTTTTCGAGAATTTGCGGCTGTTTATCGTGACGTCGTAGAAAAATTGGCGGAACTGAAATAATTACGAAACGGGAAGCGGATATGGAAAACAGTAAGAAAAAAGTACTCATCACCGACGATTCGGAAATAAACAGATCAATTCTTTCCGATATGCTCGGCGAGGAATTTGAAATTATAGAGGCGGAAAACGGCATCGAAGCCATCTCCGTATTGCAGACCTATAACGCCGAAATCGCTCTGGTGCTGCTCGATATCGTCATGCCCGAAATGGACGGCTTCGAGGTGCTGGCGCTCATGAACAAAAATCATTGGATCGAGGACATCCCAGTCATCATGATTACCGCCGAAAATGCGCCTTTTTACGTGGAGCGAGCGTACGATCTCGGCGTCACCGATTTTATCACCCGTCCCTTCGACGGGCGTATCGTCTATCGCCGCGCGGTGAATACGATTATGCTTTATTCCAAGCAGAAAAAGCTCGTCGGGCTGGTCGAGGATCAGATTTACGAAAAGGAAAAGCGGAGCAATCTCATGATCGAGATACTCAGCAATATCGTCGAATTCCGAAACGGGGAAAGCGGGACGCACGTGCTGCATATCCATGTCCTCACCGAGCTTCTTCTCGGTCAGTTGATCCGAAAAACCAACAGTTATAAGCTCACCCGCTCGGAAATCTCTCTGATTGGGATTGCTTCCGCGCTGCACGACATCGGCAAAATCGCTATTCCCGAAAGTATTCTCAATAAACCGTCCAAATTGACTTATGACGAATTTGAGATGATAAAAACGCATGCGCTCATAGGTGCGGATATGCTGAAAAATTTGCCCCTGCGCCAGCAGGAGCCCCTCGTCAAAGTCGCCTATCAGATCTGTCGCTGGCATCACGAACGTTACGACGGAAAAGGGTATCCCGACGGCCTCGTCGGAGACGAAATCCCCATTTCCGCGCAGGTGGTGGCTTTGGCGGACGTCTATGATGCGCTCACCAGCCGTAGGGTCTATAAAGAGGCCTATACGCACGAAAGGGCGTTGAAAATGATTTTTGACGGCGAGTGCGGAAGCTTTAATCCCTTGCTGTTAGAATGTCTTAAAGAAGCTTCCGACACCATTCAAAACGAATTGAAAATCAATTCTTTAAGCGCGATTAATAAAAAGCAGATGCGTAATGTGGCCAACGAAATGCTTCAGCACGAAGAGCTGTCCGCCTCCGAACGCACGCTGCGGCTTCTGGAGCACGAGCGGACAAAATATCAGTTCTTCGCGTCCATGTCCAACGAGATACAGTTCGAATACATGCTGTTTCCCTCCATGCTTTCCGTTTCGGAGTGGGGCGCGAAACAGCTGGGCATAAATGAATTTGTTATCAATCCCTGCAAGGATAAGGCGATAAAAGCTCTTTTCAAAAGCGGGGATCTCGCGCGTCTTGCGAACGCGCTTAAAAAAACGACGCCGACGACGCCCGTTATTCAGGGTATCTATCAGCTCAAAATAAGAGACGCGGTTCGCTGGTATAAGCTGATCGCGCGGTCGATGTGGTCCTCCGAGGAGACTCCAAAATATGTCGGGGCAATCGGAAAGCTGGTGGACGTCAACGATGAACAAATGAAAATTTCCACGCTGGAAAAGCTGGCGCTTCAGGATACTTTGACAGGGCTTTACAATCAGGAGACGGTTAAAAAGAAAATCGAGGCGGAGCTTAAGGAAAATCCCGACGCGCCTTACGCCATGATTATTATTGATCTCGATCGCTTCAAGAGCGCCAACGATAATTTCGGCCATCTGTTCGGAAACGAGATCCTCCGGTATGTAGCGCGGCAAATACGCGACAATCTTCGCCCCGGCGAGCTTGCCGCGCGGGTGGGCGGCGACGAATTTGTGGTGTTTGTCCGTGGCCAGAAAGAACTCGAGGAACGCATACGGCATTTCTTTGACGTATTGTCCGAGAATCGGGACAATTATAAAATTTCTGTCAGCATGGGCGTCTCGCTCCGCGGCGAACGTAACGGTTCTTATGAGAAATTATTTCATGAAGCGGATCAGGCGCTTTATGTTTCCAAGCGGGCAGGTCGCGGAATGTATCGGTTTTACAATAAAAAAATGAAAGATTTGTTTTCGGCCATTTCTCCTATCGACGACGAGAAAGCGGCGGAAGGCAACGAGGAAAAGTGAGCATGTCGCTGAAAAAATTTTTAAGCGCTTTGGTTTTGAGCGCGGTCGTGTTCTTCCAGATCGCACCTGCGGCAAACGTTATTCATAACGCTTTGGCCGAAGCTTCTCCCAGAGTGCTTCGAGTGGCTTTTCCCGACGTGGAAGGTTTTACGAAAAAAGATAAAAACGGTAAACGGACGGGAATGGTAGTCGATTACCTCGAGGAAATTTCCAACTACACAGGCTGGACGTATAATTATATCGACGTCGATAATATGGAACTTACGAATGAGTTTAAGAAAGGTTCTTTCGATTTGATGGGGGGAAATTATTACGTAGAATCTTTGAAAGATCTTTTCGGCTATCCCGATTATAATATGGGCTACAGCAAATCGGTTCTTTTGGCCCGCTGGGACGACGAAAGTATCCGCAGCTTCGATCAGCGGACGTTGAACGGAAAAAAGATAGGCGTATATAAAAACGCGCAGGAAAATATCCGTCGGTTAAAAGAATTTTTGGCACTCAACGGCCTGGACTGTGAGCTGGTATATTATACGTACGAAGATTTTGTCGCAAACGGAAATCTGTATCCCTATCTTGAAAACGGGGAGGTCGATCTTCTTTTGGGCAATAACACAGACATTGGAAAAGAATTTCGCACTGTCGTGTCGTACAATTCGCAACCCTATTATATCGTTACTCGCCCCGACGATACCGAGCTTTTGGCCGAACTCAATTCGGCTTTGGAAAAAATTTACGATTCCAATCCCAATTTTGCGGAGGAATGTTTCAACACTTATTTTTCCGATGTGATCACGTCCGGTATCAAGCTGAATAAGGAAGAAGTAACGTACGTGGAGGAAAAGAAGACCGTCAAGGTGGCGGCTCTCAAGGAATGGTATCCCCTGTTTTCTTCAAACGAAGCGGACGTGACGAAGGATAGTAGTGGGATTTTGCCCGATATGCTGGATAAAGTCAGCGAGGTATCGGGTTTGAAATTTGAATACGTATTTGCCGCGACCTATTTAGAAATGATTCAGGCGGTACAAAACGGCGAAGCGGACGTTTTGGGCTTTTTTTCCGGAGATCGGGAGACGGCCGAAGCAAATAAGATAGCGATGACGCAGCCTTATGCCACGGTGGGACGTACGCTTGTAAGAAATAAAAAGGTAAGTTATCCTTCCGAGCATCTCACCGCAGCGGTTGTGGAGGGAAGACCGTTACCCAAAGAAATAGAGGCTGAAAATCTTGTTTATTATCCAAGCATCACCGAGGCGCTGAAGGCGGTGGATCGGGGTGATGTGGATATTGCGTGCGGAATTTCCGCCCAGATTGAACTGGAAATTCAGCGTCGGCATTTTGCCAATCTTGTTCCTGTCTCTTTAACCGACGGAAACGACCAAATCCGTTTTGCCGTAAATAAGCCTGCCCAAACGCCGTTGTTTACCATTCTCAATAAAGTTATCAGTATGATGACCGACGAGGAAAAAGAGGCGCTCGTAAATCAAAATATTCAGTCGATCGGTATGGGCGGTTATTCATTTATGGACTTTATCTATGCAAACCCGCTCGCTTTTCTTCTCATCGTCATTGCCATTCTCGTCCTTTTGGTGGCGATCGTTTTGATCTTTTTTCGCTCCCGTATCCGTTCGGCTACCATGCAACTCGAGCTTGAAAAATCCCATGCGGACAGCAAGGCGAAAAGTGATTTCCTGTCCCGTATGAGCCATGAGATCCGCACTCCTATGAACGCGATTATCGGGCTGACCGATTTGACGAGCAGACAGGAGGACGTCCCGGTACCCGTCCGGGAGAACCTGACTAAAATACGTTCCTCGTCGCATTATCTTTTAAGCCTGTTGAACGATATCCTCGATATGAGCCGTATCGACAGCGGAATGATGACGATTGCCGCGGAACCCTTTTCTCTCTCAAAAATGCTCAACGAGCTGTATAGCATGCTGTCGGGAGAAGCAATTCGCCACGGGCTGGAATTTAGCGTCAACAATGTCACGGAGCACGACCAGTTTAAGGGCGACGCTATTCGTCTGCGTCAGGTGCTCACCAATCTTGTCTCCAATGCCTTCAAATTTACGCCCTTTGGCGGAACGGTGACGTTGACGGTAAACGAGGTTAAAAAGGATACGGAAGAGGCGGAAATTACGTTCTCCGTCGCCGATACGTGGCAGGGAATCGCCCCCGACGATCAGGAGCGGATATTCAAGGCCTTCGAGCAGGCAGGGACTTCTTACGCCAAGAGCCAGGGAACGGGGCTGGGGCTTGCCATCAGTCAGAATATTGTGCGGCTCATGGGCAGCGAAATGCACTTGACCAGCGAGGTCGGAAAGGGGAGCGAATTTTTCTTTACAATCACTCTGCCGTTGACGGAGTTCACTAAAGCGCAGGCCACGGGCGTCGATAAGCAGTTTTTGGCAGGCGTGCGTATCCTGATGGCGGAGGACAACGACCTTAACGCGGAGATAGTTTCGGATATTCTGGAAATGGCGGGTGCGGGAGTCATGCGGGTGCGGGACGGTAAAGAGGCCGTAGGCGTCTTTACGGAAGACCCGAGCTTTGACGTGGTGCTGATGGATATTCAGATGCCGGTTATGAACGGCCTGGAGGCAACCAAAGTAATTCGTGGGCTGGATATTCCGTCTGCGCGGACGGTTCCCATAATCGCCATGACGGCAAATTCCTTTAAGGAGGATACCGAAGCGGCGATGGCCGCGGGAATGAATTATTTTATTCCCAAGCCGATCGATATCAACGTTCTGTATTCTGCGCTGGCGCAGGCAATCCCAAAAAGGAAAAATTAAAGCGGAAAATCGGGCTGAAAAAACGGCCCGGTTTTTCTTTTTTCCATGATAGAAAATCGATAAAAATATTTTGCATTTTCTCCCTTTAAGACGTTGCAAAGCGAAGGACGTTATGATATAATAGGGGCAATTAAAAAATGATTATATAATACGCGATCGGGGAGAGAAAATTGAAGGGAAATTTGCCGCAGAAAAACAAAAAAAAATACAGCGTCGGGGACATCGTCAGCTTCTCCGTTATCGTCCTTTTATGTGCGGCCATGGCGGTGTTGGATTTTGTCAAAATCCGCTATACTTCCGACGCGGTCAACAACGAGCTTATTTCGGATACCGTTCCGCTCGCGGTGGGCAGCATAGCGGTGATCTGGCTGATGATACGCGGCAAAACCAAACTTTTCGGCCGTCCCGTCCATCTTTTGTATCTCCTTCCCGCCTTGCTTGTCGCCGTGAACAATTTTCCCTTTCATTCGCATTTTACGGGCAAAACGGAACTGCTTCATACCGGCGCGGATAATTGGATATTATTTGCTTTATACTGTGCCTTTGTGGGGATTTTCGAGGAATGCGTTTTTCGCGGTATTCTTTTTCCGCTGATGGCGGGCAGTTTTTCCGACGACAAAAAAGGACTTTGGAAAACCTTTCTTTTTTCCTCTCTCGCGTTCGGCGGCATGCACCTGTTCAATATTTTTGCGGGGGGCGGCGTGGGCCCGTCCATTCTTCAGGCCGGGTATTCCACCCTCATCGGCGGGTTGTGCGCTTATGTGCTCATGAAGACGAAAAATATTCTGCTTTGCGCACTTATACACGGGGGATACGATTTTGCGGGGCTGCTGCTTCCCAAATTGGGCGGCGGGGCGGTGTTTGATTGGCAGACCATGGCCATCATGGCGGTGGTGGGCGTCGCCGTCGGATTGTTTGTTTTGTATGCGGTTTGGAAATATTCCGACGAGGAACGCATAGAATTATATGAAAAACTCGGCTTCGGCGCCGCTTCGTTGAAAAAGAACGACCTGCCGTCCGAAGAACGAGAGAAATAGAAAAAATTTGCGAAAATATTTTTTCGTAAAAATTTAATAGAAAACTGTAAGAGAGAGTTTATCATGCAGAAAAAAGAAAAGGAGCCTCCCGCGGAAAAGCCGCGAGGAGCGGAAAAACCTGACAAAGACACCGAACGCCTGGAACGGGAACGCTTAAAGAAAATCAACAAGCTTCCCGATTACGAGGCTCTGTTCCGGGAGGACGGGAGCGGAAAACGCGGGAGCGGAGGATTTCTGAAAAAGATTTTCCGCAGGGATCGGGGTCGCCTGGTGTATTCGTCGCTGATCTACATACTCAAGGCTTCGCCTTTATGGATTATGCCGCTCGTCACGGGCGACGTCATTGATATGATCACCCTGAGACCCGAAGGCTTTATCTTCCGTATCCTGATCGACGCCGCCATATTCGCCGTCATGCTGATACAGAATGTTCCCACGCATATGTGGTATGCGTCGATCACCAATAAAATGATCCGAAACACTACGGCGGGCATAAAAAGCAGCGTGATCCGCAAGCTTCAGCGTCTTTCCATTACCTATCACAAGGAAATGGAGGGCGGCAAAATTCAGTCGAAATTTTTGAGGGATATCGACAGTGTGGATATGTACTACCGCAACGTCGTTCAGGTGGTGATTCCCAACGTCATCGGCGCGGTGATCTCCGTGGGGATAGCCCTCTATAAAAGTTCTTTGGTGACGCTCTTTTTCGTGGCGATCGTTCCGCTCAACGTCATCAACGCTATGGTTTTCCGCAAAAAAATGCGCGTCACCAATTCGGCGTTCCGACAGGAAAACGAAAAAATGTCCTCCAAGCTGACGACGATGCTTCAGATGCTTACCCTTACCAAATCGCACGGGCTTGAAACTGTGGAGACGGTGGAGGTGCAGAAGCGCATCGATTCGGTGACGCAGGCGGGGCTGAAGCTCGACAAAACAAACGCCTATTTTGGTTCGCTTACGTGGGTCATCAGCAACCTTTTAAGCGGCTTGTGCCTTTTCTTCTGCGTATTTCTGGCAATTAAAAACATTATTTCGGTCGGCGAAGTGATGCTGTTTCAATCCCTGTTCGGTTCGATAAACGGCTCCGTTCTTACTTTGATCAACGCCTATCCCGCTCTCATGTCGGGACGGGAGTCGGTCGGCTCCCTTTCGGAAATCATGCGCGCGGAGGATATGGAAGCCTCGGGCGGAAACAGAGTGCTTCCCGCGATCGACGGACAGGTGGATTTCGATAACGTTTCCTACCGTTATCCCGACGGTGACAAGGACGTCATTAAGGATTTCAATCTCCATGTCTCTTCGGGCGAATGTATCGCCGTGGTGGGCTCGTCGGGTTCGGGGAAGAGTACGATCATCAATCTTTTGATCGGGCTTTTGGAACCTACGCAGGGACATATTCTCGTGGACGACGTGCCGCTCGACGAGATCTCCCGTCAGACTTATCGGCATTTCATTTCGGTGGTACCCCAAAACAGTATTCTATTTTCGGGCACCATACGGGAAAATATTACCTACGGACTGAATAATTACAGCGAGGAAGAGCTTCAGAAAGCGGTGGCGGACGCGGATATTTCCGAATTTTTGCCGTCGCTTCCGGGCGGCCTCGACGCGCAGGTGGGCGAGCACGGCGACAAGCTTTCGGGCGGGCAGAAACAGCGTATCTGCATTGCCCGCGCGCTCATCCGCAACCCGCGTATCCTTATTATGGACGAGGCGACCTCCGCGCTCGATAACGTGGCGGAATATCATGTTCAAAAGGCCGTAAACCGTCTTGTAAAAGCGCGTACGACGTTTATCGTGGCGCATAGACTTTCCACGATACGCAACGCCGACAGGATCGTGGTGATGGAAAACGGCATAGCGGTGGAGATCGGTTCGTATGAGGAACTGATGCAGAAGGGCGGTAGGTTCTGCGAGCTGGAGCGGCTGAGCCGTATCCGCGAGGAGAGCATTTCCGATAGTTGAAGAAAAATAGAGAAAAAGGCCTCGTCGGATTTATGCGAGGTCTTTTTGAAAAGCGAAATTTGCTCAATGAAAGAAACCAACTAACATTGTGAAAAATTTTCCGTTTTGTTAAAATCACCGTTGACAAAAATATAAAGGATTGTTATAATAGTGACATGAATAAAGATACGATAATGTCATTGATAAAAAATCCTCCTTCGGAATATCGCGCGAAGCCCTTTTGGTCCTGGAACGGAAAACTGGACCGGGAGGAGCTTTTAAGACAGGTGGAAGTCCTGCACGGGATGGGGTTCGGAGGCTTTTTCATGCATTCGCGCACGGGACTCCGGACGGAATATCTCGGCGAGGAATGGTTTGAATGCGTCCGCGCGTGCGCGCTTAAAGCGAAAGAATTTGGAATGGAGGCCTGGCTTTACGACGAGGATCGCTGGCCGAGCGGTACCTGCGGAGGCGAAGTCACGCGGGAGAGGAAAAACCGCCTGCGGTTTGTTTCCCTTTACGATACGGACGCGGAAGCGCTTGCCTGTCCCGAAACGGCGGGTATTCTCGCGCGTTACGCCGTTTTGTTCGAAAAGGATAAGAAGGGGGAAAAGCGGCTGATCGACTGTTATTCCGTAACGGCAGCCTCCGAGGTAAAAGAGGGGTACGAATACGCCGTATTTGCCGAAGAGGAACAGGCGTGCGAGGAATTTTATAACGGTTTTAGCTACATAGACGCGATGAACCGCGAGGTCACCGAACTGTTTTTGAAAAGTACGCACGAGAAATACGCACAGTACTGCGGGGATCTCTTCGGAAGCGTCATCAAAGGCATATTTACGGATGAGCCTCACCGCGGCGCGCTGTTTAACGGATTCGGGATCAATAATGCCAACCGTGCCCGCATGGCTCCCTATACGGCGGCCCTGCCCGAAGCATATCGGAAGAAATACGGGGAAGAACTCTGTTTTCCGCTTCTTTATTGGCGGAAAAAGGGAGAGGATTTCAATACCGCCGCAAGCGCGTACGTGGACGTCATGGACGACCTGTTTACGCAGAATTTCGCCAAGCCCTGCCGCGATTGGTGCGCCGCGCACGGCCTTATTTTGACGGGACATATCCTGCATGAGGATAACCTCAGTATTCAGACGAGTATGACGGGCTCCTGTATGCGTTATTACGAATATATGGATTATCCCGGGATCGACGTGCTGGGAGAGAATACCGATATTTATTGGGCCGCGAAGCAGTGCTCCTCCGTGGCGAGACAGCTCGGGAAAAAGTTTGTTTTAAGCGAACTTTACGGCGCGACGGGCTGGGATATGACGCTCGACCGATATAAAAAATCGGGCGATTGGCAGGCGTTGTTCGGGATCAGCCTGCGTTGTCCTCATTTAAGCTGGTACACCATGAAGGGAGAGGCGAAGCGGGACTATCCCGCAAGTATTTTGCATCAGCTCTCTTTTTATAAGGAATGGAAATCGCTTGAGGATTATTTCGCGCGGCTTGCCGTCCTTAATTCGGAGGGAACCCGTATCTGCGATACGTTGGTTTTAACGCCGATGCGGGAAATGTGGGGCAAGGTGCGCATGGGGTGGATGAATATTTTCACGCCCAACGATTCTGATATTTCCGATCTCGACGCCGCCTATATCGAGGATTTCAAAACGCTGACGGAACGGGGGATCGATTTCGATTACGGCGACGAGGAAATTTTGCGCAAATACGGGAAAGTCGTGAAAGAGAACGGAAAGGCCTATTTGCAGGTGGGGCGGATCAGATATTCCGAAATTCTGTGGGAACGCCGCGGACGGATCGGCGGAGAGACGCGCAGGCTTTTGGATAAATTTGTTGCGGACGGCGGAAAACTGGTGGGAGAGATCGAAAAGCTGTCTCCCGAATTTCGCATAAAGGCCCCCGTCGGTACGGGATACGCGGCGTATGAGCTGGGCGGGGATATCTGGCTGTTTTTGCTCAATCTCGATAAAGAAAAGGGAACTTCGGGCGCGTTAGAGCTGCCCGAAAGGCTGAAAGGCTATTACGTGGAGAAGTGGAATTTCCGCGACGGAAAGAGCGAGGGAAAAACTGAAATTTCGGAGACGACGGCCGGCCGTACAATCAGTGTATCGCTTGTCGGCGGTGAGGAATGTATTTTCCGCTTTACGAAAGACGCCGTCAAACATACCGAATGCAAGGAATATCCGCTCGCTGTGTTACCCGAGGAATTCGACTACCGTTTGACCGAGCCGAACGTTCTGCCGCTCGATTGCGCGATATGGGAAAGGGACGGCGTTTGTATGGACGGCGGTAAGGAGAAGGACGTACTGCTGATCGATCGTATTATCCGTTGGGAAAGAGGCGCAGGACTGCGCGGAGGCGCAATGCTTCAGCCCTGGTTTGTCGAAAAATACGGCGGCGGACAGGCGGAGAAAAAATTGTGCCGCCTTAAGCTGACGTTTTCCTTCGAAGCGGAAATCGTGCCTCAAAAGATATATCTTGCCAAAGAGAGCGGAAAGCTCGATTGTTTTGTCAACGGCAGAGCGTTGGGCGAAAAGTGCGATTTCTATTGGGTGGACCGCTGTTTTGACGTGTATCCGATAGAGATCGGGGCAGGTAAAAACGAAATTGTGCTCGAAGGAGATTTTTGCGCGGACGACGGGCTCGAGGCTGTCTATCTGATAGGAGAATTCGGGGTAAAATTGCCGCGTACGCTGACGGCTTTGCCGAAGAAACTCAAGGCGGGAGATATCGCTCCGCAGGGCTTCCCGCATTATACGGGCGCGATAGAGTATTATACGGGGATTCGTTCGGGAGATTATACGCTCGCTTTCGAAAAGCTCGGTTGCGCTGTGATGAAAGTTCGCGGCGGAAAAGAAGAAAAGACGCTGGCTTTCGCACCGTATGCGACGCAGGTGAGCTTAAGGGACGAATTGGTGCTCAAGCTTGCGTTTCCTCGCAGAAATACGTTTGGGCCCCTCTATCAGCCCTATCCGCAGGCTTGTTACGGCCCCGAAAGCTTTCTTTGCGACGGCGAATGGCGGGTAGAGTATAAGCCGATTCCCCAGGGCCTGTATCGGTAAACGAAAAAAGCGGCGATTCGGCGCAAGACGCCTTCGCCTGATAAAAAAAGGAGAAATATGAAACACTCTTATACGGTATGCCTCCCGTATGCTGTCATAGACGAAGCAAAAGCGGAAGGCACGGAAAAGCTTCTGGACGAAAAACCTTTACAGATCATGCTTGTCGAAAATTCGCTTACGACGATCGGCGACGGCGGCCATATCATTCTCGATTTTGGGAGAGAAATAGCGGGCGGCATACGTATTTTGGTTCATCAAGCCGCGCTTACGGCTCAAATGCGGCTTCGGCTGGGCGAATCTGTGGGCGAATGCTGCGCCGAGCTTGGAGAAAAGAATAGTCAAAACGCGCACGCTTACCGCGATTTGACCGTACCTGTGATAAGCCTTTCCGATTCAGCCTTCTTTGACAGCGGGTTTCGCTTTCTGCGTATAGATGTCGTCGGGGGAGAAATAAGCTTAAAAAGCGTGGTTGCAGAGGTTTTGGCTTCCGAAGTGAATATTCAAGGCTCTTTCGAGTGTTCCGATCCTCTTTTGAACGATATTTATGCGACGGCGGCAAGAACGGTAGAGCTGTGCGTGCGTCGCGGTGTGTTATGGGACGGTATCAAGCGCGACAGGCTTGTATGGATCGGGGATATTTATCCCGAATTGTTGTCTTTGGAAAATCTCACGGACGATTTGTCGCCCGTTGTCCGTTCGCTCGATTTGGTCAAGGAGCAGACGCCCGCCGATCAATGGATGAACGGGATTCCCATGTATTCGATGTGGTGGATGATTATTCTCCGAGAGTATTATCGCCGGACGGGAGACATCGAATATCTCGCCGCACAAAAGGAATATATCGACGGATTGCTGCGTTCGCTCGACGCCTATGTCTCCGAGGACGGAAATACTCATTTCAAATCTAATCTTGTCGATTGGCCGACGCACGACACTCCCGACGAGCCGGCAGGCGTCCACATGATCGCCGTAGCGGCCATAGACGCCGCGAAGGAAATTATGGAGTATCTCGGGGCTGATACGACGCTTTGCGAAAAGATATCGAAAAAGCTGTCGGCCCGCGAATTTGAGGTGGAAGAAAAGAAACAGATCATCGCTTTGAAAGATTTTGCGCTCGGAAATATAATGGATACCGAAAAAGAGAAGCTGTTAACGGGCGGCGCAAAGGGTATGAGCACGTTTATGAGTTATTTTCTTTTATCCGCAATCGATCGTGCTTCGGATACCTCCCGCGCGCTGGAGATCGCCAAAGAATATTACGGCGGTATGCTGAAGATGGGTGCAACTACCTTTTGGGAAGATTTCGACATCGATTGGATGCAGGAGGCCGCTCCTTTGACGAGGCTGCCCGAAGAAGGTGAAAAGGATATCCATGGAGATTTCGGGGCGTATTGCTATCTGGGATATCGTCACAGCTTTTGCCACGGCTGGTCCTCGGGAGTATTGCCGTATCTTGTAGAACGGGTGCTCGGCGTCAAAGTGGAAAACGGCGGAGATACCGTCCGTATTTCTCCCTCGCTTGGCGGACTGACGTGGGTGAAAGGCGATGTTCCGCTTAAAAAAGGCGTTTTGCATATAGAAATAGAGGACGGCAAAATGAAAGTAAAGGTGCCTTACGGAGGAGTTAAATTGATCTGTGGGCGTATCGTAAGATAGTCTTAAAAAATAGTGAAAAATCGGACCTTTTTCTTAGAAAAAGGTCCGATTTTTTGCTTGTAGGGGAGAAGCTTTGATAAAACGGCGGAAGGCACGTATTATGTCATACATAATAATTATGTCTGGCGTAATACATTGAAAAACGGCCATTTATGTCACGCATAATAATTGTGCGTGTCGTAGTACGTTGACAGATATAGTAATCATGTCTGGCATAGATCAAGGGCGGATTTATAAAAATCTGTTTAGATCGACATAATTTATTGACAAAGAAAGGAAATTGTAATAAAATATAACCGTTGCGCTAAAAGAAAGCGGAGCCGTATTCAAAGGAAAACGAAGCGGGAAAATCCGGGCAGAATTTCGAGACGCTTGTAAGAGGTAAAAATGGATTTTTTATTGACGTTGACATCGGTGGGCATACTGTTGCTTTATGCCGTTCCCGGATTTATTTTATCGAAGCTCAAGGCTGTGAATACGGATTCGTTGCCCGCGTTTTCTAAAGTATTGATGTATGTCTGTCAACCGTGTTTAACGTTATATACTTTTGACAGCGTTGATTTTACCTGGCCGCTCTTTAGGGATATGCTGTGGTTCCTGTTGGCGATTACTGTGGTGCAGCTGCTGACGATAGGGACTTTTTATTTATTGTTCCGTAAGAAACAGCAGGACGTCAGATATCGAATATATACCGTTGCGAGTACCTTCGGCAACTGTGCCTTTTTCGGGGTGCCTATCCTGGAAGCTCTGCTGCCGGGAACAAACGCCGTCGTCTTTTCTAACATGTATTTTGTCTCCATGAGCCTGTTGGGGTGGACGGTGGCTTCGGCGATTATTACTCACGACAGGAAATATATTTCCGTCAAAAAGATTGTCTTTAATCCCGCCGTTATCATTATGGCCGTGGCTCTGCCTTTATTTATGCTGAATATAAAACTTCCCGGGCAGCTTTACGGTGCGGTTTCCATTGTCGGAAAAATGACCACGCCGCTGTGTATGATCATTATGGGAATCCGTTTGGGAAGCATGAGCTTTAAGAAAATATTTGCGGGAAAACTGCAATATTTAATTATTCTTGTAAAGCAGATGATTTTTCCGCTTTTGGCGCTCGGCGTCGCCTGTCTTCTTCCCTGGGAGGGATACATCAGACAGGCCATGTTTATTATGGCCTGTTGTCCCGTCGCGAGCGTCGTGCTTAATTTTGCGGAATTGCTGGGGGAAGGGCAGGAGGACGCTGCAAATATGCTTCTGCTCGGTACAATGCTGTGTATCGTCACGATGCCCGTTATGCTTCTGATCCTATAGAAATTCCTTAAAAAGCTTTTAGCCTATCAAACGAATTATAAAGAAACCGCCTCCTCCGAAAAGAATATCGGAGAAAGCGGTTTTGTTATATTTCAGGAAAACGATTAACCTGCGAGTACGTTGTTCCACATTTTGTTCGCGCGGCTGTTGGCGTCGCTGTCGAAGTAATTCATAATAACGCAACGCTTTAAGGTTTCTTCGTCGGGGTACTGCGCGAAAAGCTGGCGGGTCAGCTGTTCCTTGTCTGCCGTAATTTTATGTCCGTCCCCAAAGAAATAACTGAGATCGTATTCAACGGTATCTTCGCTTTGTGCGGCATACGTTTCTTCGATATATTCAAATATCGTTTCATTTGCGATACAGCTGGTATAATTGATATAATACATGTTTCGGATAACGTTTTCCGGCTTCGAGAGGAAGTTGACGAACATGGTGGCGGCTTCCACATTGGCTCCTTTCTGCATTACCCATCCGTCAAACCAAAGATTGGACGCCGCTTCGGGCACGCAATAATCATAACGTAAATCGTTGCCGTCCGCCTCGTTCATGATATATACGGCGTCGCCGCTCCATTGATAGGAAATATCGATTTGTCCGGAAAACACGGGGGCCTTTTCGTCTGTTTCAAAGCCCCAGAAGCTTTTGTTGGTTTTATCGTTCATTTTGCTTTTGAGAAGCGTTTCGACGGCCTTCATGGTTTCTGCGTCGGTGTCGTTCATCTTTTGGGATAAAGCGGTTTGGTACTGTTCGAGGGTAATCGTTCCCGCCTCAAGTTGTCCTTTCAGAGCCAGTAATTCCTGCTCATAATACATGCCGAGACCTTCGAAATAAGAGTCGCGGACATTTTCTTTCGCGGAAATGATATGGCCCTTATCGTAAGCATACCAGGTTTTAACTTCTTCGGGCTCGACTTTTGCCCGGTTAAAGGTAAAACCTGTCGTACCCCACATATAGCCCGCCGCGTAATCGCTCCAAGAGGAGCCGTCTGTCGTCTTTCCGTTATCGAAAATATTTTTGATATACGGAGAAACGTTTTTCGCATAATAATTGGTCTCGATCGAAGTGTCGAAAAATGATTCGGGATATTTTTCAAGTAAATTTTCCGCCGCCATTTTCATGATCATATATTCGGAAGGGCAGAGGAGGTCGTACGTATTTTTGGTGATATCGAGTTTGGTGTACATGTTTTCGTTGTCCTGCATGGGAATATAATCCACTCGGATTTTTTTACCCGTTTGCTCGTAATACCAATCTTCAAACTCTTTATCGAGGCTTTTACTTCCCTTGACGTAGCTGTCGTCTCCGCCCATATCGATATAATCCACCCAACTGGCAACTTTCAATACGGGGCGGGTATCGCACGCGGCCATAGATAATGCGGAAACCGAGAGAAGAGAAAGAGAAAGAACTGTGGAAATAATTTTTTTCATTGTTTTTTGCTCCTTGATTTTTTATAAGAAATTATATTTGTGGTGACAAGCACAATTACGATAATTAAGAAAATAATAGCGGTAAAAGCCCAATAGGAAGCTTTGGTCTTTGTGCCTATGGTGTTTGCTCTCAAATAGTAGATATGCGTACTGATGGTTTGAAACGTGTCGGGCTTAGTGTAGTCGGCTATGACGAAATCATCTAGAGAAAGGGTGACGGCAAGGAGAAAGCCGGAAATAATGCTCGGCAGTATCTGAGGGATAACGACGGAAAAAAGCGCTTTTCTCGGCGACGCCCCCAAATCCAAGGCCGCTTCGTATAAATTGGGATCCATCTGTTCCAATTTTGGTATAACGGATAAAATTACGAACGGGGTGCATAGTACCATTTGCCCCAAAACGAGGGGAATATAAGTGTTTCTATCTATTCTCAAAATTGCTATAAGCAGCGCGAGGGAAATAGCCGTTACCACATCGGCGTTTATGACGGGAATTTGATTTATCCCTGTCAGTATCGAGGAGGTCCGCTTTTTACAATAGAAAATCCCTATAGCGCCTATGGTTCCGAATACGGTGGAAAGGGTGGCTACCACTGCCGACAGGATCAGCGTATTTATGACGATCTGCAGCGGGGCGTTGTCAAAATTGAAAAAAAACTTATAGTGATCAAGGCTGAAGCCTTTCCATATCTGAATATTGTCGCTCGCGTTAAAGCTATTGAACGAAAGAAAAACGATAGGGAGATAGATAAATAAAATGACAAGTCCGATAAAAAACCATTTCAAAATACATTTTACTGTTTTCATAAAACGGCACCTCTCGTATTCGTCTTCGATTCGGCCTTAAATCCGCCCGTCAGCCATGTGATCAGAAACATAAGAAGCAACAGGATCAATGCGGTTACCGATCCGTACCCCCAGTCTCCCGAGAAAAAATACTTTTCGATAAAAGAGCCGATAATGGTTATTTTTCCGTTTGTCATCCATTTGGAAACGACATAATTGGACATGGACGGAAGGAAAACCATCGTGCAGCCGCTGACGATTCCCGATTTTGAAAGGGGCAGAGTGACTTTCATAAACGTTTTTGCGCCCGTGGCTCCGAGGTCTCGCGCTGCCTCCAGATAACTGTTGTCTATCTTTATAAGCGTCGTATAAATAGGCAAAACCATAAAGGGGAGAAAGTCGTACACCATGCCCAAAATGGTATTGAACATATTCCATTCCGATTTGTTATAAATACCGATCCAGTCCAGCAGTTCCCGCAACGCATTTATACGCAATACAAAATTTATCCACATGGGAACGACAAACAAAAGCAGCAGCACCGATTTGGTTTTCAATCTGCAATTGGCTATGATATAAGCGACGGGATAAGCGATAAAGAGACAGACGATAGTGCTGACTGTCGAAATAAAGAGGCTTCGCCCGATCGTCTTGCAGGTGCTGGAGGTAAAAAATCCGATAAGACCTTCCCCGTTGCTGCTGAAAAATTCGCGGAAGTTTTTCAAGGTAAAGCTTCCGTTTCCGTCGGTAAAGGCATAATAAACGATAATGAGAAGGGGAATCAATACAAATAGAAACAGAAACAATCCGTAGGGGATCGCCAGAAGCTTGCGCGAAAAATGCGGTTTGGTTTTTGTCATTTTTTGCTTTCCTCCGGATTTTTCAGCGTCAGTTTGATTTTATCCTTGGGGATGATCAGGCTGACGTAATCGTTTTCGTTCCAGAGATCCTCGCAGGCGAGGACATAATCTTCTTCGTTTTCTGTTCGGACAATGTAGCGGTAATATTCGCTTTTATAGATAAGGGAGATGATATTTCCGCGCGCGCCGCCGGCTTCGGGATCGTCGCTCATCGTAATGTCGTGGAGTCCCACTTCGACGTTGACCTCCGTATCCGTGAGGTCGAGCTTTTCTCCTTTCGCCGTAATCAGATAACCTTCCTCGTCGAGATGACTGCCCGGATAAAGCTGGGTGACGTCGCATTCGAATTCGCCGTCGCCGAATTCCACGGTATTCTTTTTGGTGACGACGCCCGTAAACTGATTGACGCGGAATAATTTTTTCATGACGTGAATTCCGTCGGGGGCAATTGCAAGCCCGATCGTGTCGCCCAAGCGGGGCGCGGCGGTGCTTTGGATTTCGATTTCGTATCTTCCGCATTGCACGAGAATCTGATAGTGAATGCCCTTAAAGATAACGGAGGTTACTTTTCCCGCCAGCGTGCCTTGTCCCGCGGGCACGATCTTTACGTCCTCGGGGCGGACGACGACATCTACAGGCTCGTCTTTTTCAAAGCCGCCGTCCTCGCATACGAAAGATTTGCCGCAGAAGCGCACGAGATAATCTTTGGGCATGGTTCCCGAGAAGATATTGCTTTCGCCGATAAAGTCGGCGACAAAAGTATTTTTCGGCTCGTTATAGATCATTTCGGGCGTACCGATCTGCTGAATATAGCCGTCCGCCATAACGACGATCGTATCCGACATCGTCAGCGCTTCTTCCTGGTCGTGCGTAACGTAAATAAAGGTGATGCCCAGCCGTTTGTGCATGGCTTTGAGCTCTAACTGCATTTCCTTTCTCATTTTGAGATCGAGCGCTCCGAGCGGCTCGTCGAGAAGGAGAATTTCGGGCTCGTTGACGATAGCGCGGGCGATGGCGATACGTTGCTGCTGCCCGCCCGAAAGGGTGGAAATGCTCCGTTTTTCAAAGCCCTCGAGATCGACGACTTCAAGCGCTTTTTTTACTCTTTCCGCGATCTCCGCTTTAGAGAGCTTTACATATTTTTCAACCGTGTTTCCCTTTTTATCGACATACGTTGTGCTCACTCTTTTAAGCTTAAGCCCAAAGGCCACGTTTTCAAAAACATTGAGGTGCGGGAAAAGCGCGTATTTCTGGAAAACGGTATTCACGGGCCTCTGGTTGGGCGGGAGACTGCTGATGTCCTGGCCGTTGAGAAGAATTTTTCCGCTCGTGGGCATTTCGAAGCCCGCGATCATGCGCAGGGTAGTTGTTTTTCCGCAGCCGGAGGGGCCGAGAAAGGTGACGAATTCGCCTTTGCGGACATACAGGTTCATATTGTCGATGACGCTTACGCCGTCAAATTCCTTGCAGACATCTACCAGCTCGATAATATTGGTCGCATTTTTTTCCATAAGTGTTCTCCAAAAACAGTGCGGTTTTTATTAAAAAAATCAAAAGTTGGGAGGCGTGGAAATCCAAAGAAATTTTGCTTTTCCCTTGCCTTTGTTCAAAATGGAATGGGGCTTTCCCGCCGAATAATAAAAAGCTTCGCCCTTTTTACATATATATTGTTTATTGCCCAATACGACGGCGATTCTTCCCTCCAGCACGTAGCCGAATTCCTCGCCCTCGTGCGGGATATCGCCCGAGGTGGAAACGCCTTCCGCCAGCTCCACGAGAACGGGTTCCATCATATTTTTCTGCGCGTTGGGAATCAGCCATTTCCAAAGTACGCCGTCCGCATCTTTTTCAAAGTATTCTTCTTTTCCGAATACGACTTTTTCTTTTGCTTCTTCCCTGAAAAATTCCGAAAGATTACTGCCGAGCGCCGAGAGAATATCGGTGAGGGTAGCGATAGAAGGGCTGTTTAAGTCGTTTTCCAGCTGGGAAATATATCCCTTGGTAAGCTCGCACCGATCGGCGAGCTCTTCCTGCGTCAATCCCTTTTGATTGCGCATTTGTTTGATTTTTCCGCCTAACTCCAAGGTTCCTCTCCTTATCCGTTTTTTTGTCCGTCGGTTTTGTAAAAGTAAACTTTTTTCTTTGTAAAAACAATCCGCGGCGGCGGTTTGTTAATAATAAACGAAAAGTTTAGTTAAAATAAACTCACGCACTGCCGATAATTATATTGTAAAGAGAAAAATTTGTCAAACGTTTGAAGGCGGTTTTTACAATATTTTCATAAAAATTTTTTCGCGGGGCGGCAGGGGGTCGTTTTTTCGAAAAAAACAAAAATAAAACACGAAAAAAAGGTCTACCGAATGGCAGACCTTCATATTCATAATTAAAGTTAAGTACAGGTTTCCGTCGATTACGCTTCCATCGCGTTCAGCTTCTTCGCAAGCTTCGCTTTCTTGTTGGCGGCATTATTCTTATGAAGGATTCCCTTGGAAGCGGCCGAGTCGATTGCGGAAACGGTTTCGGGATAAAGCTTCGTCGCCTCTTCCTTGTTTCCGGCTGTGACGGCGGCAAGGAATTTCTTGATCTGCGTCTTGAGTGCGGACTTTACGGCTTTGTTGACTGCGGTTTTCTTCTCGATAACCAAAACTCTCTTTTTTGCGGATTTAATATTAGGCATGATGATCTCCTTATTTTTTCCTGTTTTTCTTAAATAGATTTCGTTTGCATGGATTATTTTAGCATAAATAATCGGGCTTGTAAACTGTTTTTGAGGTGTTTCTTCCGAAAATCGGCAAATTTTCGGAAAATTTTTTGTTTCGGGAGGGTAATATGGATATTCCCGGCGGGGGCGTCGGTTTTTTCGACAGCGGCATAGGAGGGCTGACCGTACTTAAGTCCTGTCTTAATGTCTGCGGCGGCCTGCCTGTCTATTATTACGGGGACGACAAACGCGCGCCTTACGGCAACCTGCCGCCCGAAACGATCCGCGAATACGCCCGGGATGCCTTCGGGCTTTTCGGCAAGCTCCGCGTAAAAGCCGCCGTCATTGCCTGCAATACGGTGACGGCGGTGTGCGCCGACGAATTCCGCAAGTCTTTTCCCTTCCCGGTCATCGGGGCGGAACCCGCCGTATTTCCCGCGGCGAAAAAGGGGGGACGGATCTTTATACTTGCCACGCGGGCCACGGTTGAGAGCGAAAGATTTCAAAGGCTCTGTCTCCGCGCCATGGAAAAATATCCGCAGGCAGAGCTTTGCGCCTATGCATGCGATGGATTGGCGGGGGCGGTGGAGAAGCATCTCTTTTCCGGCGAGGGTTACGATTTCGCTTCCTTTTTTCCGAAAGGGAAGCCCGATGCCGTGGTGCTGGGGTGTACGCATTATATATTTTTAAAGGAAAGGGCGGAAATGTTTTACGGCTGTCCCGTCTATGACGGCAATGAGGGGATTTCCCGCCGCCTCGCCGACGTTTTGGCATTGGAAACGGAAAAAGCTTACCCCTTGGCATTGGAAACGGAAAAAATTGACTCCCTTTGGCCACCCGTGACCACAAATTCCGATTTTTTATGTTTGCCGACCACCTTTGCCCCCGTTTTACCCCTCGAAACGGGCAGTCTCGAGGGAAAGAAAAAAAACATAAAAGCGAACACTTGTTCGCGTAACTTTTTGAAAAATCGGGAAAATTGCCCCGAAAAAAGGGGTTTTTCTCGCGTTTTTTTCCTCGGAAGCGGAAAAATCACCGATAAAAGGGTATGCGAACAAATGTTCGATATAAAAAATGGGGGTAATATTTAGAAATGTGGTCATCAATCCCAAAATTTTACTCTTTTTTTTGAAAAATTTGCAAAAAAAACTTGACAAGGGGCAAGAATGGTTATATAATAGAGACAAGTTACTAAATATAAAAGGGGGAGGTGAAGATATGGCCAATATGTTTTGTGGAATTTACGAACATCAGCTGGACGACAAAGGTCGGCTGCGGATTCCCGCAAAGTTCAAAAAAGGCCTGACGGGCGAGCACAACGAAAAGACGTACAGCTTTACCCGCGGCATGAACGGCTGTATCTACGTCTTTCCCGACGAAGTGCTTGAGGAAACCGTCGAGGAGCTTTCGGAAGAACGGCTGGGCGAATCCTCCAAGGCGTCACTGTTGTTCTTCAGCTCGATATTTTCGGCGGAAGAGGACGGACAGGGGAGGGTAGTGCTTCCTTCCAGGCTCCGCGAAATAGCGGGGATCAAAAAGGACGTCGTCACGGTCGGCCGCGGCAAGCGGCTGGAGATATGGTCGGCGGAGCGGTATAATGCGTACCTCGAAGGCGCGGACTACGACGCAGAATTCAAAAAACTGGGGATTTAAGAGATGCTGGAATTTTCGCATAAGCCCGTTATGCTGGAAGAATGTATGGAAGGCCTTTCCTTAAAGGACGGCGGAATCTATTTCGACGGCACGGTGGGCGGCGGCGGACATTCCTACGAGATACTTAAAAGGACTTCGCCCTCGGGCAGGCTGATCGCCACAGATCTGGACGACGAAGCGATCGCCGCGGCAGAGGAGAGACTTTCCCCGTTTGAAGGCAGATATACAATTTATAAATCCAACTACAAGGATTTTGAAAAAGTATTCGACCGGGCGGGCGTGGAAAAGCTCGACGGGGCGCTCCTCGATTTCGGGGTTTCCTCTCATCAGATCGACGACGCCGAACGCGGCTTTTCCTATCGGGCCGCCGACGCGCCGTTGGATATGAGAATGGACCAAACGGCTCCTTTGACGGCGAAAGACGTGCTCAATACTTATACGGAAGAAAAGCTTGCGTTTATTTTCAAGGCGTACGGCGAAGAAAATTTTGCCCGTCCGATTGCGCGGAACGTCGTAAAATACAGGGAGACCAAGCCCTTTGAGACGTGCGGCGAGTTCGCTTCCGTGATACGCGGCAGTATCCCCGCAAAATTTCGTTTCGGGGCGCCGTGTGAAAGAAAGAGCTTTCAGGCGCTCCGGATAGAAGTCAACGGCGAGCTGAACGGATTGTACGAGCTGGTGCTTGCCCTCGTCGGGCGGCTGAAAACGGGGGGACGGATTGCGATCCTCACCTTTCATTCCCTCGAGGACAGGGCGGTGAAGGAGGCGTTCAGATATCTGGAGTCGCCGTGCACCTGTCCCAAGAGCTTTCCCGTCTGCGTCTGCGGAAAGAAACGGGAAATTAAAATTATTACGCACAAACCGATCACGGCGGGCGCGGAGGAACTCGGAAACAATTCGAGGAGCAAATGCGCAAAGCTGAGGATCGCGGAAAAGATTTTATAAGAACCTTAAGAGAGAAGAAACACAAAGGATAATAAAAAAGTTATTATGAGTTGACGACAAGCAACACGGAAGGAGAGAAGAAGATGGCTACGGTATTTGAAAACAGACCCGCACCGGTATATACGCCGCCCGAAGAGGAAGCGGCTTTACATAACGCGCGCATCAAGGAGCGCTACGAACAATTGAGAAACGCCGAGGCAACCCAGCTTGCGGAGAGCATTTCCGAAGCGGAGCGGGCGCCTTATGCCGCTACCCGCGCTTCGGCTCCTGCGCTCGCGCCCGAGCGTCCCGAAAGGACGGCTTCCTATCCCGCCGCACCCGCGACGGAAGGAGCGCCCCGTACGGCCGAATACGTACACACCAAGGTGAATTCGCCTCTGTTTACGCCCGAAACGCTGGACAGGACGATCCGCCGTGAAGATTATGATTTTGCGCCGTCCGAAACGCCCGACGTCTCCGCCGCCGACCTCCTTGCGGCATCCGTGCAGACTGCGGGCGGTGCGGCGGTCGCGGAAATGCCCGTTACGGCGGTAAACGTCGGAGTACGGGAGGAGAGCTACGGCTTCAGCCGTTTCGCTAAAATGGTGATGGCGGCGTTTGCCGCGCTGGTTATCGTCATGTTGACGGTCATCTGCATCAATACGCAGGTGATAAGCTCCAAATCCGCGCAATTGAGGAGGCTGGAGACGGAAAGGCAGGCGCTCGTCGAAGAGAACGCCGCTCTGGAAGGCCGTATCGAGGAAGCCAAGTCTCCCGAAAAGATTTTGGAGTACGCGCAGGAACACGGAATGATTTTCGACGATAAGTAAAAAAATTTCCGGAAGGAGAGAACGACCATTAAAAAACCGACAACCGATTATTCTGTATCTGTTTTACGAAAGAGGTTATTTGCCGTGTTCACGGCGATAACCTTTCTTTTTTGCATTTTAGCGGGCCGTTTCTTTTACGTACAGGTCGTCTGGAGCGGTCAGCTGGGCTATCGTGCTTTGGATCAATGGATGCGCGAAATTCCCGTCGTGGCGGAGCGCGGCCTCGTCACCGACCGCAACGGCGTGGTGCTGGCGGAAAACAATACCTCCTATACGGTGTTTGCCCGCTCCAACGCGGTCAAGGATAAGACGGGCACCGCGCGCCTGCTTTCCGATTGTCTCGGGGTGGACGGCGACACGCTGTTGAAAAAACTCGAATCGGTCAAGGCGTCGGAGATTACGGTGGCGCGGCACGTGGGCAAGGGCGCGATAGAGACGCTGGCCGAAGCCAATCCCGAAGGCGTTTATTATTCCCGGGACAATACGCGCGTCTATCCCAAGGGCGATTCGCTTTGTCAGGTGCTCGGCTTTACCTCAACCGACAATTCGGGTACCACGGGGATCGAAAAATATTACGACAAATATCTCGCGGGGACGAACGGGGAACTGCTTTACGAAACCGACCTTGTCGGTGTCAACCTTAAGGGCGCGGTTGCGGCCTATCGCCCCGCCGAGGACGGCATGAACGTTAAACTCACCGTCGATTACGGGATACAGTCCGTCTGCGAAAGCGTCATGGCGAAGGCCTTCGAGGAACATTCGCCCGTATCCGCAGAGTGTATCGTGCTCGATCCCGACACTTTTGAGATTCTCGCCATGGCAAATTATCCGGGGTACGATCTCAACGACGTGCCGCGGGACGAGACGGAGCTTTTGAACAGACTTTCCAGAAACCGTATCGTCTGCGATATTTACGAACCCGGCTCCACGTTCAAGGTCGTCACCGCGGCCGCGGACATCGAGGAATCTCTCAGGGGAAACCGCAACGCCTTTTCGACGAGCTACGTTTTTCCCAGCAGTCGCACGCGGTCGGTGGACGGCACGACGGTAAAGTGCTGGAGCAACCACGCAAACGGCAAGCACTGCAACCAGACGCTTGCCGACGCGCTCAACAACAGCTGTAACCCCTGCTTTACGGATATCGCGCTCGCACTGGGGACTTCGACTTTTTACGATTATCTTTCCGCGTTCGGCTTCGGCAAGACGACGGGGATCGATTACAGCGGCGAGGCGCTGGGTATGCTGCTGCCTGAAACGGCGGTGAGGGACTGCGATCTCGCGCGTATCGGCTTCGGGCAGACGATCGCGGTGTCGGGGATACAGCTCGCCTGCGCCACCGCGGCGGCGGTCAACGGCGGATATTATTATACGCCCCATCTTGTCAAAAGCATTTACGCTTCCGACGGGTACGTGCTTCAGGACGTGGAAAAAACGCTGAAAAACAGAACGATCAGCGAAAAGGCCTCCTCGACTCTCGCCGCCATGCTGGAGGGCGTCGTCCGCGACGGCAGCGGCAAAAAAGCGTACATAGAGGGCTACAGGGTCGGCGGCAAGACGGGTACGGCGCAGAAATACGAGGACGGACACATCGCCGCGGGAAAATACGTTTCTTCCTTCGTCGGCTTTTTCCCCGCGGATAACCCGCAGTATCTCGCTCTCGTCATCATAGACGAGCCGCAGGGCGCTTATTACGGAAGCTCGGTGGCCGCACCGTGCGCGAAAGAAATTTTCGAGGGAATTATTGCTCTGAAAAACATACAACCCTACCAAAGCGAATAAATATAGAGTGAAGGAAATCGCGGCCGCAGCTGTTCGCGGCCTAAAGGGGTGCACATCATGCTTTTATCGGAGCTTGCCCGCTGCGTCGGGGGCGCGCGTATCGTATGCGGGGCCAAAAATATGCAGACGTCGGAAAATACGCAGATCCGCGGGCTGACCGCGGACAGCCGCTTCTGCTCGACGGGAGACTTGTTTTTCTGCCTGACGGGCGGAAAAACGGACTCGCACGTCTATGCGCGGGACGCCGAGGAAGCGGGCGCTGCCGCCGTCGTGACGGAACGCGAGCTCGAGCTGAAGATTCCGCAACTCGTCGTGCCCGATTCGCGCGCCGCCATGGGGCTGATCGCCTCCGCCTTTTACGACCATGCCGCGGAAAAGCTGAAAATTATCGGCATCACGGGCACCAACGGAAAAACGACCACGTCCTACATGCTGGCCTCCGTGCTCCGCCGCGCGGGAAAGACGGTGGCGGTGGTCGGGACGCTGGGGATCTATTACGGCAAAAAGCAGATCGCGCCCGAACTGACCACGCCCGATCCGCTCTTTTTGCACAAGATGTTTGCGGATATGGTAAAAAGCGGGGTGGAATATGTGGTGGCGGAAGTGTCCGCGCACGCGCTTTTTTACCGCAAAGAGGAAGGAATCCCGTTTGCGGCGTGTATCTTTACCAATTTCACGCAGGATCACCTCGATTTCTTTCAGACCATGGAAAAGTATAAGGCGGCGAAAAAGCTGCTCTTTACGCCCGAGAGGTGTCCGATCGCGGTGCTAAACGGCGACGACGCGGTGGGGCGGGAGATCGGAGGGCTTCGCGGCGAATCGGACAAGGCGGGTAAGACAAGTACGGTGTTTTACGGTTTGGAGACTCCCGCGGAGGCGTTTGCGGTGATTACCTCGGAGGAGCTTTACGGCTGCGAATTTATGCTCAATCTGTCCGACAATTTATGCCGCATTTCCCTGCCGATGACGGGACGGCACAACGTTTACAATGCAATGGCCGCGGCGGCGTGCGCGTACGCGCTGGGAATCCGCACCGAGGCGATTGCGGGAGGACTGAGCGGCATGAAACCCGTGCGGGGCAGGCTGGAGCCCGCGGGTAAATTTCACGGCGCGGATATCTTCGTCGATTTCGCGCATACGCCCGACGGCCTGGAAAAATCGCTCGCCGCGCTGAAGTCGCACTGTAAGGGCAGGCTGATTTGTCTGTTCGGGTGCGGCGGCAACCGCGACCGCACCAAGCGGTCGATTATGGGCGAAACGGTGGCGCGAAAGGCGGATTTCTCCGTGCTCACTTCAGATAATCCGCGCTACGAGGACCCTTACGACATCATCGCGGAGATCGAAAAGGGGTACAGGCGGTTTTCCGTACACTATGCCGTCGTGCCCGAACGGGAGAAGGCGATTTACTATGCGGTGGGGCTTTTGAAGAAAGGGGATATCCTGCTTGTGGCGGGCAAGGGCGGAGAGGATTATCAGGAGGTTATGGGTATAAAATATTCCTATAACGACAATGCTGTAATCAGGGAGGCGTTAAGCCAAAAGCCGGACAATCCGCTTTGAAGCCTTGATTTTTATGAAAAATTATCTCGCAGCCGCGCTCGTCGCGTTTTTATTGTCTCTCGTCTTCTGTCTGCTGCTTATCCCCGTCCTGAGAAAGCTGAAAGCGGGACAGAATATACTCTCTTACGTAAAGGAACACAAAGGCAAAAGCGGTACGCCCACCATGGGCGGACTCGCTTTTGTTTTGTCCGCGGTGCTCGCGGAAGCCGTCTTTCTCAAAAAGTTCGACCGCGTGGCGGTCGTTTCCCTGACGGTAGGGTTTGCCTATCTGCTGGTGGGGCTTCTGGACGACGTGCTTAAAAAGAAGCATAAAGAAAATCTCGGGCTCAAGGCTTGGCAAAAGGCGCTCTTTCAGACCTTTGCCGCCGTTTTTGCGGGTCTCTTCTGCGTCCGCGCGGGGCTTACTACCTTAAACCTCCCTTTCACACACAAAAGCGTGGACATCGGCTGGGGCATGGTGCCTCTGGCGGTATTCGTCTTTCTCGCCACGGTCAACAGCGTCAATCTGACCGACGGATTGGACGGGCTGGCCGCGGGTACGTCACTGCCGTTCTTTCTCTGTCTCGGCCTGCTGATCGCCGTGCAGGGCAGATTTCCCTCTCTGGCGCTTTTATCCTTCTGCCTTTGCGGCGCGCTCGCGGCGTACCTGATTTTCAACGTCTCGCCCGCGGCGGTATTTATGGGGGATACAGGCTCGCTGGCTTTGGGCGGCTTCGCTTCCTGTATCGGAGTTTTCACGGGAAACACTCTCTATATCGCCGTCGTGGGAATTATGTTTGTTCTTTCGAGCATAACCGTTATCATTCAGGTAATATACTATAAGGCTACGGGCGGTAAACGGGTCTTTCTCATGGCGCCCGTGCATCATCACTTTCAGGAAAAAGGTTATTCTGAGGCGAAGATTTCCTACGCCTATGCCGTCGTAACCGCGATTCTCGGCGCTCTGTGCGTGATCGCCCAACTCTAAAAAAATCAAACGGAGGAGTTCATGTATCCCGTAAGACAAACGTTTCTCGTGCTCGGCTTATCCCGCTCGGGGTGTGCCGCGGCCGAATTTTTACTGGAAAGAAAAGCAAGGGTATTTGTATATGACGACGTGGCGGGCGAAGCGGTGGAAAAATCCGCGCGTCTGCTGGAGGAAAAGGGAGCCGAACGGGCGACGAAAGAACAGGTTTCCCGTATGCACGAAATCTGCGACGCGCTGGTTTTAAGCCCGGGAATCCCCATCGACCATCCGACGGCGGTGGCGTTCAAGCGGAGCGGAAAGGCGGTGATCGGTGAAACGGAACTGGCGGCAAGATATATGCGCTGTCCCGTAGCGGCGGTGACGGGAACCAACGGAAAAACCACCACCGTCAGCATGCTGGCGAAGATACTCTCCGAGGGCGGATATAGAGCGGAGGCGTGCGGCAATATCGGTTCGCCGATGATCAAATACGTATCTTTGGGAGAAAACGACGTGGCCGTGGCGGAAATTTCCAGCTTCCAGCTGGAGACGCTCAATTCCCTGTGTCCGCACGTGGGGGTAGTGCTCAACGTTACGGAGGATCATCTCAACCGTCATTACAACATGGAGAATTACATATTTCTGAAGAGCAAGCTTTTGAAAAACAGTACGGAAGCGGAATACGCGGTACTCAATTTCGACGACGGAATCGTGCGCGGGTTTGCCGAAAAGACAAAGGCGAGGATCTTCTATTTTTCCGTCAGGGAGCGGGTGCACGGCGCCTATCTCGAAAACGGAACTCTGTATTTCTGCGGCGAAAAGATCATGCCCGCTTCCGAGCTGCTCACCGACGGGCTCCACAACGTCCAAAACGCCCTCGCGGCGATTGCGGCGGCAAAAATCATGGGGGTAAGCTCCGAGAGCATCGCGCGGTCGCTCGCTTCCTTCAAGGGGATTAAGCACCGTATCGAATTGGTGGGGGAAGCGGACGGCATAAAATATATCGACGATTCCAAGGGCACCAACGTCGATGCCACAATCAAGGCGGTGGGGTGCATGAAGGAGGAGACGGTTCTTCTCGTCGGCGGCAAGGATAAAGGTTACGATTACGACAAGCTGTTTGTCAAGCTTCGGACGTCCAACGTGGTGCACGCGGTTCTGTACGGGGAAAACCGTTTCCGGCTGTTCGAAAGCGCGCTGCGCTGCGGCTTCGAGCGCATGACCCTCTGCGTCGGGTTCGAATTTGCGGTACGGCTGGCCCGCATGCTGGCCGCGAGAGGGCAGACGGTGCTTTTAAGCCCCGCCAGCGCAAGCTTCGACGAGTTTGCAAGTTATGAAGAGAGAGGTGATAGATTTGTCGAAATCGTCCGTACCTTCGAGGAGGAAGCGCTCCGAGCCAAAGCAGAAAAGCCCGAAAGGAAGCCCGAAAAGATCGTCGTCGATGACGACGGAAGCGACCGCGGAGCCCTTCCTGCCGCAGATACGGGCGAGGACGGCGCTTCGGACGACGAAGGGGAAGGAGCGGACGAGTAGGGCGACGGGCGATCTGACCATTCCTATTCTGACGATACTGCTTTCCGCCTTCGGCGTATTGATGGTATATTCTGCCAGCTCTTATACGGCAAAGACGCAGTACGGCGACGAATTCTATTTCATGAAGAAACAGCTTCTCGGCTTTGTGGTGGGGATTATCGCCATGGGCTTTATGGCGTTTTTCGACTGTCAGAAGCTGAAAAAGATCCGTTATGGGGCGCTGATCGTGCCTCTGGTACTGCTCGCCCTCGTATTCGTCCCCGGGATCGGACGCAGCAATTACGGCGCCACCCGTTGGATCGGGATAGGAAGTATTACCATTCAGCCCTCCGAGCTCGCAAAATATGGCTTCGTTATCTTTGCTTCGGCCTATATGTCGGAGCATATGGATTCCATGCGCACCTTCAAGGGGGCGCTACCCGTCCTGCTTGCGGGCGGCGCGGTCTGCGTGCTCATCATTATCGAGCCGAATATGTCCGTCACGATGTGCGTGGGGCTTCTCATGCTGGCGATGATCTTTCTCGGCGGCATGAAAATGAAGTATTTCCTCATTATTCTTGTCCCCGCGCTGGTCGCCGTTCCCGTGCTCATTTTGATGGAGCCGTACAGACTTTTGCGTTTGAGCGCCTTTATCGATCCGTGGGCCTCTCCGAAAAACGAGGGCTATCAGCTGATTCAGTCGCTGTATGCGTTGGGAAACGGCGGCTGGTTCGGCACGGGATTGTTCCGATCGCGGCAGAAATATCGTTTTCTGCCCTTTGCCGAAAGCGACTTTATTCTGTCCATCATCGGCGAGGAATTCGGGTTTGTGGGGATATGTATCCTTTTTCTTTTGAGCGGGATACTCATTTATAAGGGAATCAAGACCGCGGCCGAGTCGGATAATTTTTTCTCCTTTCTTTTAGCTTCGGGGATTACGCTCGTCTATGGAATCCAGACGGTGATAAACGCATTGGTCGTCAGCGGGACGATCCCGCCCACGGGGCTGCCTCTGCCGCTGGTGAGCTCGGGCAATACGTCGCTGATCATCACGATGGCGTCGATGGGGATTCTGTACGGGATATCCAGACAAAACGCAATCGCCCGCGCGGGCGGGAAAAGGGTGAACAAACGGCGGCGTTGATTCATACAATAAAACATAAGGAGTTATTATTGTATGGATAAATTTATTATAGAGGGCGGCGGAAAACTCTATGGCAGAACGGAAATCCAGGCCGCTAAAAATTCCGTACTGCCGCTTCTCGCCGCATCTGTTTTAACCGATGAACAAGTGACGATACGGGATGTGCCCGCCATCTCGGATGTGGAAAATATGTTGCACATACTAAGCGAACTCGGCTGCGGAATCAGCCGTACGGCAGACAGTGTAATCATCGACAGCGTGAACGCAGTTTCCCACGAAATCCCCGCGAGGCTTACAAAGGAACTGCGTTCTTCCGTTTTTATGCTGGGTTCGGTGCTCACCCGCTTCCGCCGCGCGAAAATTTCCTATCCCGGCGGCTGCGATATCGGGCTTCGTCCCATCGACCTGCATCTTGCGGGGTTAAAGCGGCTGGGCGTAAAGATCGAGGAGGATAAGGGGTACATAACATGCAGCTGCGATAAGCTTTCGGGCGCGGATATTCTTCTGGATTTTCCCAGCGTGGGAGCCACGGAAAACATCATTCTGGCTTCCGCGAAGGCGGAGGGGACAACGGTGATCCGCAACGCCGCAAAGGAGCCGGAAATCGTCGATCTGCAAAATTTCTTAAACGCCATGGGCGGAAGAGTGAGCGGCGCGGGCGGCGGCACGGTCGTGGTGGAGGGCGTGGAAAGACTTCACGGGATAGAATATACGCCTATCAAGGACAGAATCGAAGCGGGAACCTTCCTCATTGCCGCGGCTTCGTGCGGCGGAGAAATCGAGATCGAAGGGGTTCCGCAGGAAAATATTGCGGCGCTTTTGCATAAACTGCGCGAAAACGGTTGCAAAATACATATAAAAAATGATAAAATAACATTGAGAAGCAGCGGGCGGTTGGTTTCCGCCGATCTGATAGAGACTACGCCCTTTCCCGGTTTTCCCACCGACCTGCAGGCGCAGTTTTCCGCGCTTGCGTGTACGACTTCGGGAACTACTCTCGTAGTTGAAAATCTGTTTGAGACGAGATATAAATACGCGGGCGAACTCAAACGCATGGGCGCCGACATTACCGTCCGAGGCCGAAACGCCGTAATCCGCGGCGTGGAAAGGCTACACGGCGCGTGCGTTACCGCCGGGGATCTTCGCGGGGGCGCGGCGCTCGTCATCGCGGCTTTGAAAGCGGAGGGGGAAAGCTGCGTCGTCGATCTGTCGCACGTTGACAGGGGATACGCCGATTTCGAATATAAGCTGAAAAAACTCGGGGCTAAAATCCGTCGGGTACGGGTGTAAGCCGCGGGGATATAAGGAAGGAAGCATGCACAAAAGAAACGTAATCGCAATTTTATTGACGGCGGTCATTTTTATTTCCGCCGCAGTGCTCGGCGTCTCCGCGGTCTATCGCGTAAACGCCGTCACCTTGGACGCTTCGGTCGTTTCCGAGGCGGCAAAGGCGGAAGCGGACGAGCTTCAGAAGCTTCTTTTAGAGCGATATAAGGACGAAAGCGTTTTTTTTGTAAAACCTGAAGAAGCGGAAGCGGATTTTGCGGAGTTTCCCTATTTCCGCATGACGGCTTTCAAAAAAGCCTATCCCAATCGGCTGATCGTTTCCGCGAAGGAGGATCCCGAAGTGTTTGCCGTGAAACACGCCGAGGAATATTATATTCTCGGCGCGGACGGCACGGTGCTGGGGCTGCGGGGAGAGCCGTCCAACCGTTCGGACGGGGCGGACAACGTGATCGTAACGGGAATTTCCGCCGCAGGCGCAAAAGGGGAGCTTCTCGGCGGCGACGAATGTATTCCTTCTTTTCTTGCCTTCTGTTCGAAGATGTCTCAGCTTTTGGACGGCTTGAGGAGCAACGTACTTTCGGTGGAAGTGTCCAGGCGCGCCTCTGCCCAGACGGAAATGTTTTTTTCCTTTGTTTTCCGCGAAGGGATAAGGGCGGAGATAAAAAATCCCATGGCGCTGACGGAGAAAAAAGCGGAGGCGCTCGTTTCCTGTTATCTTTCGAGGCCCGACAATGAAAAATTGGGAGGATTGATCAGGGTAATGGACGATAACGAAGCCCCCGACGGGGTGCGCGCCACATATGATCAAAATGCGTGAAGGCGTACCTGCTGCCTTCCTGACGCGGCGTATTGCCGCGTTTTTTTACGTTTTTTTCTTCAATCCGTTGACAATGCATTATAAATAGTGTATAATAGAGAAAATATATTCTTACACAAATTGTTTTTACGGAGCGGACGGAAATTATGAGTAACGAAAGCGTTGCCGTTCTGGATATACGTTCGTACGAAGTCACTTTCCTCATCGGGGCGAAAGGGGTCAACGACACGTTCGTATTCCGCGGCGGCACAAGCGAAAAATACGAGGGCTATTCTTCGGACGGATTTTTGGACGCGGCGTCTTTCCGACGCGCGGTCATCGCCGCCGTCACCTCCGTCAGACAAAATTACGAGGGCACCGTCAAGGAAATTTTCGTCGGCGTCCCCGCAGCGTTCGTTTCCGTATATACCAAGGGGCATACGATTTCCTTTCCCTCGAAGCGAAAAATCTCCGCACAGGAAATAGACGCCTTGTACGAAAGCGGGCTGGGTGAGCTCCTGGCTTCGGGACATTATATCCGCCGTTCGGATATGTATTTCGCGCTGGGCGACAATCGGAAATATTTTAACGCTTCCGATCTGTATGGTATTCCCACTGCGTCGTTAAAAGGCGCGCTCTGCTATTATTTCGCTTCCGACGAGTTTTTCGACGCCGTGGATTCCGTATTGAGGGAGCTCGGTTTCGAGGTGGTAAACTTTATTCCGCAATCGTTGGCGCAGGCCGATTATCTGTTGCCCGAAAAGCTGCGCGAGGGATATGCTTTCCTCATCGACGTGGGGTTCCTTTCCACCTCCGTTTCCGTCGTTTACGGCAACGGGATCGTGCACGAGGAGGCGTTCGACTGCGGCTCGGGATATATTCTCGTGGCATTGATGCAGGGGCTGAAAGTGGATTACGAAACCGCGGAGGAAATCCTCGCTTCGGCAAACGTCTCGGGCGGCGCCGTTTCGAAAGATCTGATGTGGACGGACGGGAGCGGCGTTGCCTATCCCGTGAGAGAGATAAACGAGATTATAAAATACGGGCTGGACGAGCTTTGCGAAAGCGTGGATAAATTTTTCGAAAAATATTATCGCGGCAAAAGCACGATGGGCTTTGCTGCAAATCCTCTGTCTCTTACGGGCGAGGGGATTGGCGGCGTCAAGGGCGCCGCGGAGCATATCGCCAAGCGTCTGGGCCGCATGACGGAGATCGTCTGCCCCGACCTTCCCTATTACGACAAGCCTTTGTTTTCGTCGAGAATCGCCCTGCTGGCCACGGCGCTTTCCGATAAGAAAAGAAGCGGACTGCTTTATAGAATTTTCAACATTTTCGGAGGAAAAAACAAATGATCAACAATTTCGGAGATAACGATAATTACGGGGCGGGGTACGGCTACGGTTCCTACGGGGAACAGCCTGCCGCTCCCGTGCAGGAGCCTTTGGCAAACAACCTTTCGGGCGTTGCGAAAATCAAGGTCATCGGCGTGGGCGGCGCAGGAAACAATGCGGTCAACCGCCTGATTGAATCGGGGCTGAAAAGCGCGGAATATATCGTCGTGAATACCGATAATCAAGCGCTTGCGCGCTCGAAGGCGACCAATCGCATCCAAATCGGCGCAAAGCTGACGAAGGGGCTGGGCGCGGGTGCCGATCCTTCCGTGGGCAAAGCCGCGGCGGAAGAGAGCAAGGACATTATTCAAAACGTCCTTAAAGACACTGACCTTCTGTTTATTACGGCGGGTATGGGCGGCGGAACGGGCACGGGCGCCGCTCCCATTATCGCAAAGATCGCAAAGGACATGAAGATCCTCACCGTCGCGGTGGTGACTCTGCCGTTTACGTTTGAAGCCAAACGCAGAATGGACAACGCCGTCGTCGGCGTGGAGGAACTGCGCAAATCGGTGGATTCAATTATTATAATTCCCAACGACAAGATCCGCGAGGTGGTGCCGAAGGGGACGCCTTTCCCCGAAGCCCTCAAGGTGGCGGACGAGGTTTTGCGTCAGGGTATCCGCGGCATAGCGGAACTGATTGTCAATCCCTCGCTGATCAATCTCGACTTCGCCGACGTGCGTACGACGTTGAAGGCGCGCGGTCTTGCGCATATGGGTATCGGCGTCGCCAAGGGCGAAAAGAGAATTTCCGACGCGGTGCGCTGTGCGGTATGCAGCCCCTTGCTCAATACCACGATCGAGGGAGCCAGTTCGGTCATTCTCAACGTTGTGGGCGGAAAGGACCTTTCTTTGGACGAAGTGTGGATGGCCGCCGATCTCGTAAAGGGCGTGATCGATTTTTCCGCCAACGTCATTTTCGGCGCATGTATCGACGAAAATATGTCCGACGAAGTGGAAGTGGTCATCATTGCGACGGGCTTTCCCGCGGGCGGACAGACCGTTACGGGCACGGAAGACCGCTCGGCTACGGCGCGCAAAGTGTCCTCGCTGTCCGAAAAGATCGACCGAGCCTATAACAACGGTATGGGCGGAGCCAACATGGCCGCGGGAAATGCGCCCGCACAGCCCGCTCCCGCTCAGCCGTTTTATCCCGCCTCCGGACAAAACGTAAATAATCCTTACGGCTCTTATAATGCGGGTTACGGAACGCAGGGAATTCCCAACGGATATACGCAGAATCCCTATCCGCCGACGGGCGCTCCCTATACCGCGCCGACGGCGCCTTCTCCCTATGCAGACCCGTATCGTCAGCCGGCACCGCAGGAGGCCGGTCAATATCGTATGCCCGCCTACGGCGAAGTCGCGCCTGCGGCCGACCCCAACCGTTCTTTCGAGCCCGACGATCCCATTCCCGATCCGTCCCGCGCTCCTGTTGCTCAGGAGGCAGACAGAAAACATCGTCCCAAGTTTGTGGACTATTTCATTAAAAAGAATTCCGATAACAAATAAAGAAAATATGCCCCGTCCGATTGCAGCGATCGGACGGGGTTTTGCGTTATACGGATGAAAGGACCTCCGTTTGCGCGGACGTCCTTTCAAGGAAGAATAAATCAGATATGTGAGTAAGCGGTTAAAAAGAATAAAATGCGCATAAAAGTATGGTCTGTTTATGCGGTGGCGGTCAAAGCGGCGACATAGGCCTCCAAAATGGCGGCTTTCATAAATTCCCTCGTTTCCGTATTGAGGGGATGGACGATGTCTTTGTATGTTCCGTCAACGGCTTTTCGGCTTGGCATTGCGATGAAAAGGCTGTCCGTTCCCTGTAGGATCTTGATATCGTGGACGACAAAACATCCGTCGATCGTAACTGCGGCAATGGCTTTTAATTTCCCTGTGGTTTCGATAAGTTTTATACGTATATCCGAAATTTTCATAATGTATCGCCCTTATATCGATAATTTAGATTATTTTACCATATTATAACTAAATTTTCAAGCAATTTTCACAAAGTTTTTTCAATTTAACTATAATAATATACGATAACAGTCATAATTATTTATTATAGCTCATATACATACTGCATGCAACTGAGTTATTTCGACAATCTGCGTAAGTTTTACTTTATCGGAATAGGGGGAATCAGCATGAGCGCGCTGGCTAAATTTCTCCTTGCCGGCGGCTATGAGGTCGCGGGGAGCGACATGACGGCGGGCGAGCAAACGGAAGAGCTGGCCTTATGCGGCGTAAAAATTTTTATCGGAGGTGACGCGGGCAATCCGCTGTTGCGGGACGCGGACGCGGTGGTTTATACCAGTGCGGTTTCCGAGGACAATCCCGAGTTGAAGGAAGCGCGGGCGCGCGGAAAAAAAATCTGGAAGAGGTCGGAATTTTTGAATGTCGTCAGCAAAACGTTCTCTCACGTCACGGCCGTCGCGGGCAGTCACGGCAAGACGACGTGTACGGCCATGTGCGCGCATATTCTCCGCGAAACAAACGTTCCTTTCGCCGCGCATATCGGAGGCGAGGACGGGGATTTCGGCAACTTTTATATGAGCGGTCGGGATTTTTTTGTGACCGAGGCGTGCGAATATAAAAAAAATCTGCTCGAGATCGAGGCGGAAACCGCGATTTTGCTCAATATAGACCGCGATCACATGGAATGTTACGACGGCATGGAGGATCTCGTCGATACCTTTCGGCAATATTGCAACAATGCGGACACCGCTTTCGTGTGTGCGGACGACGAACGGTGCGCAAGCTTAGGCGAATTTTCTACTTTCGGCATTAAAAATCCTCGCTCCGACTATCGGGCGGTCAATATACGTCAGTCGGGACAAAAGTATTCGTTTACCGTATCGGAATACGGTAAATCGCTCTGCCGCGTGCATCTAAAGGCTGCGGGACGGTGCAACGTTTACAATGCGCTGGCAGCGTTTGCGGCGATGCGGCGGTACGGCTTTGACGAGAGGGAAATTTGTCGGGGGCTGGAGAGCTTTACGGCCGTCAAACGTCGCTTCGAGCATATCGGGAATTATGCGGGAGCAGCCTTTATATGCGATTATGCCCATCATCCGCGCGAAATTCTGGCTACGGTTGTCACGGCGGAAAAAATGTGCTCGGGGACGCTCTATGTGGTTTTTCAGCCGCATACCTATTCGAGAACGAAACTTTTGATGGAAGAATTTGTCAGAGCTTTGCGTCCCGTCAAAAATCTTATGATCTATAAGACCTATCCCGCCAGAGAATATTTCGACGCGGCGGGCAGCGCGGCGACGCTGGCGGAAAACGTGGGAAGCTGTCTGTATGCGGAAAGCGTGCGGGAGCTGAAGACATGGCTGAGAAGCACCGTTCAGACGGGCGATATCGTGCTGTTTTTGGGCGCGGGAGATATTTATTATGCGGCGCAGTATCTGTTGAAAGAGTTGAATAAGTGATTGTTTCGGCAATAAGAACAGGGCGTAGCGCAACAAAATCGGCGGAAGGGGAGAGAAAAGAAAAAATCTCTCTCCTTCCGTCGATTTTTTGCTTCAATACAATTGATAAATAAGAAAAAAAATGTTATAATATGAGGGTATAAACGGGAGGTGAACGCCTTGAAAGAGAATAACGAAAAAAATAAGGACGAAAAAGAGAAGAACAGGAGGGCGGAGATCGTCACTCGGGAAAGCCTCGGCGCCGTCGGCGTCGTGTTTTCCGTACTCGCTCTGCTTATTCTCTTTACACGCTCTTTGATTTTCGGCGAAATCGGTGTTACGATCGACTATTTTCTCCTGGGAATGTTCGGTTACTGTGCTTATCCGCTGTTTCTTGCTCTGTTGTATCTTTCTGTGACTTCGGTGATCGGAAAACGTTTTATCCGCAACAGAAAGGCCGCCGCGGCTATTGCCACCTCGGTCGTTTTTCTCATGCTTATTCTGCATATCGCACTTACCTACAAGTGGGAGCTTTCGGGCTATATTTCCGCGTGTTTTAAGGCCGGAAAGGACGGAATCGGTACGGCGACCGCCGCAGGATGGACGGGGGCGATTTTCGTGTATCCGCTTGTAAAACTGACTACGCGTATCGGCGCTTTGATTATATTTTCCGCGCTGTTTTTACTTGGTGCCTATCTTTCCGTATGCTTCGTGACGGGCGGGGGGCTTTGGCTCAGGTCGAAAAAAGAAAAAAAGTCGCCCGTAAAGTCCGAAACGCAGGCAAAAGCGTCCGCGCCTGTTTCCTTTGGCGAAGCGGGTTATCCGTACGGAGAAGATAGGATTCTTCCCCGCACAAATGAGCCGTCGGGACAATCGCACGAGCGTATTTCCGTTTCCGCAAACGCGGCGGACGGCAGGGGCGGGGCGTATATGCAACAGCCTGCGGCTCCGTACGGAGCTCCTTATGCTCCCGCCCCCGAAGTAAGACAGCGGCCGGGCGTGATGCTTTCCGGCGGCGATTACGCCGCGGGCAACGGACGAGTTTCTCCCGCGGAGCCATCGAATGCGTTTTCTCCGTTCGGAACTTTTTCTTCCCCTGCCGTCCGTTCCGAGCCGGGCATTCCGGCAAGTACGGAAAATCCCGCGGGGTATCGGGAATACCGGCAGAGCAAAGAATTTTTGTTCGGCAGTTCGCCCGCCGAGATCTACCGTAAAAATCTCATTTTCGACAGTAACGCTAACGTCAATAAAAAGCCGCCCGTCGATCCCGACCAGCCGACCGTATATGACGGCACGTTTGCGGGATCTTATTCCGCGGCGTATGCCGAGTCGGTAAACGGCGGAGACGAGCCTGCCCGCCCCGCGAAGATATTGACGGATAACGTCAGGGGGCAGGATTTATATGCGCCTCCCTACACCCTTCGGGATGGCGGTCCCGAACCCGGATTTGGAAATGCGGCAACTTTCATACCGCCCGTTTCCCCGACGGTTGCACCCGTTCCGCCTTTCCCCGCAGAGCCTGTTCCGCCCGTCCGGACGGAACCCGTGCAAACTCCCAGCGTGCATATTTCCACGCCGGAAGCCGACGTCGGCGGGGAGAGCTTTCGAGGCGCAGAGCCCGTTTTTCCCACGTCTCCAAAGGAGGAGGAAAAGGACGGCCGCGGCATGTCCTCCGTATTCGGAGAGGAACGGAAGGAAACTCCGCCCGCACCTGCGGAGAGGACTCGCCCCGGATTTTTCGATATTTTTTCGCCCTCCAACCCCAACATTTACGGCAACGGAGGCGGGGCGGACGAAGCTCAGCCCGAGACGCTTTCGGGCGGAAGAGAGGACTTTGGCCGTATCTCCGAGCGTGGAAATTCAGACGTTTTCGGCCGCTCGGACAAAAGAGACGAGCTTTCTCCCTTTGACGACCGCGCGCGAGAGACGGAGGAACGCCCGCTCGGCAGCAAGAGGGATATTTTTGACGACGAGGACGATAAGGAAGATCCTTACAGTCTGCGTTCCGATTTTTCGGAACAGCGCGGCGGAATGCCTGCGGAAGGCGATCCGTCCGGAGCGGGCGACGTACCTTTCGGTCGTTCTTCGCGCATGGATTCACCCCGCATAGAGGATCCCCGCATGAAGCCTTCGCGCATGGACGGAGAGAGGAATGCGGAGAGGCGCAGCGAGGCATTTGTAGAACCGCCGTGTCCCGTTCCGCCGCCTGCGCCTAAGCCCAGGCCCCGCGTTCATAAACCTTATCGTCCCGCGCCGCTCGACTATTTCGACTGTCGGGATGTGGAACCCGACTCCAACGCGGAGGAAGTGGAAAACAATAAGCATACCATTCTTGAAACGTTGGACGCCTTCAAGGTGACGGACGCAACGATTGCGTCGGTCACGTACGGCCCTACGGTTACGAGGTACAACGTAGTTATTCCGCGCAATATTTCCGCGAAAAAGGTGGTTTCTCTCGATCAGGAAATTGCCATGAGCCTTTATGCGGCCAAAGGGGTGAATATCTATCCCAATTTCGAGGACGGCGCGGTCAGCATCGAGGTTCCGAATAAAAACAGACAGTTTGTTCAGCTCGGCTGCATGTTGACGGGGGACGGCTTTACGAAGTCCAAGTCAACTTCGCTGGTCTATGCAATGGGCAAGGATGTCGGCAACCGCAAGGTTTACGGCGATATCTGCAAAATGACCCACCTGCTGGTGGCAGGCGCTTCGGGCTCGGGTAAAAGTGTGTTCCTGCGCAGCCTTATTATCAGCTTGATCGTAAAATATTCTCCCGACGAGCTGAGACTTATTCTTATCGATCCTAAAAAGACAGAGTTCGTCATTTACGATCATCTGCCTCATCTGATGATCAACGAGATCATCACGGATATCAACAAGGTTATTCAAAGTCTTAACTGGGCAATCGGGGAAATGAATCGTCGTTACGGCCTGTTCGAACAGATGAGCCGTTCGGGGACATATGTCGTCAATATTGACGAATATAACGCCAATGTCGCGGCGGGGGAGGAAAAGCTTCCGAAGATCGTCATTATCGTCGATGAACTCGCCGACCTTATGCTTGCGGCAAAGAAGGAGGTCGAGGACAGAATCCAAAACCTCACGCAGAAATCCCGTGCGGCGGGTATTCACCTCATCATCGCCACCCAGCGTCCTTCCGCGGACGTCATCACGGGGGTCATTAAGGGTAACCTGCCCACGAGAATTGCGTTTTCCGTAGCTTCGGAAGTCGATTCCCGCGTTATTCTCGACGCATCGGGCGCCCAGAAGCTTTTGGGATACGGCGATCTCCTGTATATCATGGCGGGCATGAATACGCCGACCCGCGTACAGGGCGCCTCCATATCTTCCGAGGACGCGCAGAAGGTGGTGAATTTTATCAAGGCGAACAACGAGGCGGAATACGACGAATCGGCTTCCGCATTTATCAATAACACCAAAGTGCAGGGCGACGAAACGGAGGAAAGCGAAGACGAAGGCGTGGAGGAGGTATATATCGAGGCGCTTCGGTATATCATTCAAAGCGGAAGCGCGTCCATTTCCATGATTCAGCGCAAGTGTTCCGTGGGGTATAATAAGGCGGGGAAGATCATCGAATGGATGGAAGATATGGGCTATATTTCCGCATTCGACGGCGCTAAAGCCAGAAAGGTACTCATTACCAAAGAGGAATTTGAAAGCAAGTACGGCCCTCTGTGAGCTCCGCCAAATAGAAAATAAAAAAATTTCGGAAAAATTTTACAAAAGCGGCGCACGTATGTCATATTTATTGTGATATAATAGGATTTGGAAATACAAAAACGCAAAGTAGGCTTTTGCATTTGTATGCGGGCAAAGATAACGAAGGAAAACGCAAAGAATGTTGGAAAACAAAAAATTCGGAGTGATTTCGCTGGGGTGCGACAAAAATCGCGTGGACAGCGAAAAGCTGATCGGTCTGCTGAAAGAGCGGGGCTGTTCGCTGACGGACGATCTTTCGCAGGCGGAGATTGTCGTCGTCAATACGTGCGCCTTTCTCGAATCGGCGAGAAAAGAATCGATCGATACAATTTTAGAGTGCGCGGGATACAAGAAAAACGGAAAATTGGAGAAAATAGTAGTGACGGGATGTCTGCCGCAGAAATTTATCGGCGAGCTGTACGACCCGTTGACGGAAGCGGACGTTTTTTTAGGTATTCACGATTACGAAAAAATTTTCGAAGCGCTCGAGGCCTCCTATGCGGGAAACGAGCGGGAAAATTACGTCGGGAAAGGAAGCGACGGCTTTCGCGCGGCGCGGGTGCTTACCACTCAGCCTCATTATGCTTATCTTAAGATTGCGGACGGGTGTTATAATCATTGTACGTATTGTCTCATTCCGAAAATCCGCGGAAAATATGTTTCCTATCCTATGGAGGATTTATTAAAAGAGGCGGAGAATTTGGGGGAGGTATCGGAGCTGGTCGTTGTCGCACAGGATACCACCCGTTACGGAGAGGATTTGTACGGCGTCAATAAGTTCTCCGAGCTGCTCCATAGGCTTTCGTTGCTCGAAAACGTCCGCAGAATACGCCTTTTGTATTGCTATCCCGACGTGATCGGAGACGAACTGATTGCGGAGATACGCGACAACGAAAAAATCGTCAAATATATCGATATTCCCCTGCAGCATTCGGAGGATCGCGTGCTGAAGCTGATGAACCGAAAAGGAACGCGAAAAAGTTACCTGGCGCTTATCGAAAAGCTTCGCAGGGAAATTCCCGATATTGCGATCCGCTCTACGTTCATTTCGGGGTTTCCTACCGAAACGGAGAAAGAGTTTGAGGAAATGAAAGCGTTTTTACGAGAGGCAGAATTAGTTAATTGCGGTTTTTTCGCCTATTCGAGAGAGCCGGACACGGCCGCCGCGAGGATGTCGCCGCAGGTGCACCCTTCGACGAAGCGCCGCCGCGTACGCGAGCTATACGAAATGCAGCGGGAAATTTCGAAAAAACTTCTTTCCTCTTTCGTGGGGAAGGAGCTGGAAGTGCTTTGCGACGGAATCGATTACGAAAAAAACTGCTTTGTCGGGAGGGCGTATTTCAGCGCCCCCGAAATCGACGGAAGGGTTTATTTTCACGCCCGCGAAGTTATGCAGGGAGAGACGTACAAAGTCGTTATCAACAGCGCCGACAGCTATGATCTGTACGGCGAAACGGAGGATTATCGTTCATGAATTTACCCAACAAGATTTCCGTCGCGAGAATTTTCATGATTCCCGTATTCGTGCTCTTTTTCTTTTTAGACGCGATTCCTTACAATCACGTCATCGCGGCGGTGATATTCGCCCTGGCCGCGTTGACCGATCTTCTCGACGGGCATATCGCCCGCTCGAGAAATCTCGTCACCAACCTCGGCAAATTTCTCGACCCGATCGCGGACAAAGTGCTGGTCGCCACCGCGTTTATTCTGATGCTGACGGTGCGGGATATTTTCGGGCTTCTCGGCGATTGGTGCTACGCGGCAGGCGCGGTCTGTATCTGCGTTATTCTGGCTCGGGAGCTCATCATCAGCGCCTTTCGTCAGATTGCGGCGACGGCGGGCGTGGTGCTTGCCGCGGAAAAGCTGGGTAAATACAAGACCACTTTCCAGGACGGTTGTGTTTTCGTGCTTTTACTGGCGGTGGATTTTTCGGGCACGGCGGGGCGCGTCATCAATATTGCGGGACTTCTACTGTTCGCCGTTGCGACGGTTCTCACCATTTGGTCGGGGATATCGTACGTCGTCAAAAATCGGGCCGTGTTGAGAGATACGGCGCACTAAAAAGAATGACAGAGGAAAAAACGGAGGAAAAGGCCTTACGATGAGGAATGCGTGTATTGTCTTGAGAAATGTCAGAAACAGTCTTTGCGCGCTCGATTTTTCCCCTTCGGAGGCTTTCCTCTCGGGAGGGTATCCGTTTGAGGAAGTGCGGTTGCTCTCTGAAAACGATATATCGGCGCTGAACGAGGCCGTATCCCAATTGAAAAAAAGCGCGGACAATCTCGCCGTGATCGCGGAGAAGTCGTTTTTGCCCAAAGTGCGGGAAAATATTGCCGCCGTAGCGGGAGACGATTTTTCACAGGGGACGCTCGCGGGTGCGGGAGTTTTTCAGGAAGGGAGCTTTTCCCTGTTTCTCCTTTCTTCCGACAAGGGGGAATCGGGGGCGGAGTACGTCAAAAATGTGTGCGTACCTTATCTGAACCGTAAATATAATACCCGTTTCGACCGTCTCGTGCTTCGGTCGGTGGGCGCGGGGGAAAATCTCGTCCGCAAACTTTTGGACGAGGCCGCGCGTATGAGCGGGGACAAGTTGACGTATAATTATAAAGGGAAGCTCGGGGAGGACGTCGTGGAGATCGTTTACGATTCGTCTGTCCCTAAAATGCTGACGGACGACGTTCTGCGCCTGTTGGCGGAAGGGTTGGGCGACGCGGTTTACGCGCTGGACGACACTCCGCTCGAGGGACGTCTGGTGCAGCTGTTAAAGCTTCGAGGAAAAAAGATAAGCGTGGCGGAGTCTTTCACGGGAGGCGGGATCGGAAAGCGCATCGTATCCGTTCCTGGGGCCAGCGAGGTATATTTCGAGGGCGTGAATACCTATGACGAGCGCGCAAAGATCAAGCGTCTCGGCGTTTCGGAATATACGTTGAGGACATTGGGGGCGGTTTCGGACGAAACCGCGTACGAGATGGCCGCGGGGCTTCTCGCTTCGGGCGACTGCGACGTTTCCGTGGCGACCACGGGGCTGGCGGGGCCGAAATCGGACAGGACGGAGCTTCCCGTAGGGCTGTGCTATATTGCCGTAGGGCTTAAGGAAAAAGTTTTCGTATATAGATATAAATTTGAAGGTACGAGAGAGGAAATTACCGAAACCGCCATCAACTATGCGTTGTTTTTGGCATATCGGCAGTTGAAAAACACATAAAATTTTGTAAAAAAGATACAGGAGTAACAAATAATCATGAGCAGTGAAAAAACTAGTGTCGATAAAGTCGGCAAGGAAAAGAACGGCGATAAAATGAAAGCGCTCGACGCCGTGCTTTTGCAGATCGAAAAGCAGTACGGCAAGGGGTCCATTATGCGCCTCGGCGACGCGGCGGGACAGACGGAGATCGAGGTGATCCCCACGGGGTGCCTTACGCTCGACCTCGCGCTGGGGATCGGCGGTATGCCGCGCGGCAGAATTATCGAGATCTACGGCCCCGAATCTTCGGGTAAGACGACCGTGGCTCTGCATGCTATCGCGCAGACGCAGAAGCTGGGCGGCGTGGCAGCGTTTATCGATGCGGAGCACGCGCTGGATCCCGTGTATGCGAAAAAGCTGGGCGTCAACCTCGACGATCTCTACGTTTCCCAGCCCGATACCGGCGAACAGGCGCTCGACATCACGGACGCGCTGGTGAGGAGCTCGGCAGTCGATATGATCGTCATCGACTCGGTTGCGGCTCTGACGCCCAAGGCGGAAATTGAGGGCGACATGGGCGACAGCCACGTCGGTCTCCAGGCGAGGCTGATGTCCCAGGCGTTGAGAAAGCTGACCGCCATCGTCAATAAGTCGCATACCTGCGTTATTTTTATCAACCAATTGAGAGAAAAAGTGGGCGTCATGTTCGGCAACCCCGAAACGACCCCCGGCGGCAAGGCGCTCAAGTTTTACGCCAGCGTCCGTATAGACGTCAGAAGAATGGACGCCCTGAAAGATGCGGACGGAATTATGGGTAACCGCACCAAGGCGAAAATTGTCAAAAATAAGCTGGCGCCTCCCTTCAAACAGGCGGAATTTGATATCGTATTCGGCGAAGGCATTTCGCAGGAAGGCTGTATCATCGATATGGGCGTGCAGTACGACGTCATCGCTAAAAGCGGCGCATGGTTCAGCTATAACGGCGACAAAGTGGCGCAGGGCCGCGAAAAAATGCGCCAATATCTGAAAGATAATCCCGCGCTGGAAGCGGAGATCGAGGCAAAAATCCGTGAGGCGGCAAAGGGCAAGCCCGCCGAAGAAGCTTCCTCCGGGGAAGCCTCCGCGGCGGAAAAGGAAGACTAAAAAAACGACGCCGCCCGTTTTCGGGCGGCGTAAATCACGTTTTACAGCGGAATACGACGAAAGGATAAAAGCATGAAATACGGTTTTGTAAAGGTTGCGGCGGCGAGCCCGCAGCTTAAAGTGGCGGACGTGAAATTCAACACGCTGAAGATTGAAGAGGAAATCGCGCGGCAGGCGGAGAACTGCACCGAGATACTTGTTTTTCCCGAGCTCAGTCTCTGCGGCTATACTTGCGGCGACTTGTTTTTACAGCCTCTCCTGATTGATGCTTGCATGACGGGCCTCAAGGAGCTCGCGGCGTTTACGAAAGGAATTTCGATGCTGATTTTCATCGGCCTTCCCGTCGCGTACATTGGGAAATTATACAATTGCGCGGCCGCGCTCTGCGGCGGAAAGGTATTGGGAATCGTTCCCAAGACGCATATTCCCAACTATGGAGAATTTTACGAAAAGCGTTATTTTTCGCCCGCGCCTAAGGGAAATGCGAGCTATCCGCTGTGGGCGGAAGAGACTACGATATTCGGTACCGATCAGCTATTTTCGGATATAAATTTATCCGAAACGAAAGTCGCCTGCGAGATATGCGAGGATCTTTGGGCCGGCATTCCTCCTTCCGTCCGTCATACCGCTGCGGGCGCGACGATCGTGGTCAACCTTTCCGCTTCGGACGAAACGGTGGGTAAGGCGGAATACCGAAAGACGCTGCTCGGGGCGCACTCGGGAAAAAACATATGCGCCTATGTTTATGCGGATGCGGGAATGGGCGAATCCACGACGGATATGGTCTTTGCCGGGCATGATCTCGTTTTTGAAAACGGTTCTTTGCTCGCCGAGGCAAAACCTTTTTCGGGAACGGAAGCCGAGGCGGAAATAGACGTTTCTTTTCTTGCGGCGGAACGGAGAAGGCTGGGAAGCTTCGTTTCTGCGGCAACCGCCGACGGTTATGCCGTAACCGAAAGTACGTTTACGGGTGCAGGCGAACTCTCTTTGCGTAAAGTGCCTCGTCTGCCTTTCGTGCCTGCGGAAAGCGAAAAACTCGGCGAACGGGCCGAGCTCATTCTCACCATGCAGGCACATGCGCTGGCCAAACGCCTCGGACATACGGCCGCGAAAACGGCGGTCGTGGGGATTTCGGGCGGGCTGGATTCTTCGCTGGCGCTTCTCGTGACGGCCCGCGCCTTTGAACTTCTTGGCAAAGACAAAAAGGAAATCGTCGCCGTCACCATGCCCGGCTTCGGGACGACGGGAAAAACCTATCAAAATTCTTTGAAACTCATCGAATGCGTGGGGGCGAGCGGCCGCACGATCAATATTTCAGAAAGCGTTTTGCAGCACTTTGACGATATCTCTCACGACAGAACGCATCTCGACGTGACTTATGAAAACGCGCAGGCGCGTATGCGCACTCTGATTCTCATGGATCTTGCAAACAAGACGGGCGGTCTTGTCGTGGGCACGGGAGACTTGAGCGAATTGGCGCTCGGCTGGTGTACGTATAACGGTGATCACATGTCCATGTATGCGGTCAACGCTTCGGTGCCCAAAACTTTGGTGAAGCATCTCGTGCGCTACGAGGGGGCAAAACGGGGCGGAGACACGGAAAAAGTGCTCAAAGATATTCTCGCCACCGAAATTTCTCCCGAACTTCTGCCCCCCGAAAAAAACGGAGCGATCGCCCAAAAAACAGAGGATATCGTCGGCCCTTACGAATTGCACGATTTTTATCTCTATCACGCCGTCCGCTGCGCTTCGTCGCCCGCTAAAGTTTATTATCTTGCAAAATATGCGTTTAAGGGCGCGTACGACGATAAAACGCTGCTCAAATGGCTGAAAAATTTTTATCGGAGATTTTTTTCACAGCAGTTCAAACGCTCATGTATTCCCGACGGAGTGAAAATCGGCTCTGTCAGCTTATCGCCTCGAGGAGACTGGCGCATGCCTTCGGACGCTTCAGCGGCGCTTTGGCTGGAAGAATTGGAAACCCTATAATACGTAAAACGGAACGGCATGAGCCGTTCTTTTTTATTGTACGGCAAAAAAATAAATAATTTCATAAAGGCGGTAACAATTTCAGGCCAAACAATTGACTTTTTATCGGATATATTGTAAAATAGAAAAAGGTAGGCGAATAATAAAGCAGCAGAGCGACAGCTCCCGAAAAAGTTATCCGTTTATCTGCAAATCTTTACTAAATTTTAAACACAGGAGGCACAAAATGAACGGTGTAAATTTGAGCGTCCTGTTTCTCTCCGTACAGACGGGTGTATTTATCGGCGTCCTCGTAGCCGCGGCGGTAATCTTTGCCGCGCTCGGGGCATTTGTAGGTTATACAATCTATAAGAAAAATACAGAAAAGAAAGTCGGCGAAGCGAACGAGCGTGTTCGCAAAATCATCGGCGACGCAGAGTCGGAGGCGGGCCAGATCAGGGCCGAAGCGCAGGCGGAAAGCAAGCGCGCTTTGAAGGAAGCGCTTCTCGAGGCGAAGGAACAGGATTTAAAATTAAGAAACGATTTCGAACGTGAAACCAAAGAGAAAAAGGCTGAGATTCAAAAAATGGAACAGCGTATCACTCAAAAAGAGGATGCGCTCGACAAAAAGACAGAGGCCTTGGAGGAGCAGAAAAACGATCTCTTAAAGCAGGAAGCCGAGATCAAAAAGCTGCAGGAAAAAATCAGCTCCCAGCACGAGCTGATGATTCAGGAATTGGAAAAGGTCGCCCAGCTGACGCGGGAGGAAGCGAAAAAACTCCTCACGGAAGAAATTCTCGATGCGACCCGCCACGACGTCGCCGTCCAGGTACGCAATATGGAACAGCAGGCAAAGGACGAGGCGGACATCAATGCCAAAAAGATCATTGCGCTCGCTATTCAAAAGAGCGCGGCGGATCAGGCCTCGGAGCTTACCGTTTCCGTCGTTCCGCTTCCCAACGACGATATGAAAGCGCGGATCATCGGCCGCGAGGGCAGAAATATCCGTGCGCTGGAAAATGCCACGGGTATCGAACTGATTATCGACGATACGCCCGAAGTCGTCATTCTTTCGGGGTTTGATCCCGTTCGGCGCGAGATCGCGCGGCTCTCTTTAGAGCGCTTGATCGCGGACGGCAGAATTCATCCCGCGAGGATCGAGGAAACAGTGGAAAAGGTGGCGCGGGAGATCGACGTACAGATTAAGGAAGCCGGTGAAGCTGCCGTATTTGAGCAGGGGATCTTCGGCTTGCATCCCGAATTGATCAAACTGATCGGCCGCTTGAAATTCAGGACAAGCTACGGCCAAAACGTCTATAAGCATTCGATGGAGGTCGCCACTCTCGCTGGCCAGATGGCAGCGGAACTCGGCCTCGACGTCAATTTTGCCAAGCGGGCGGGGCTTTTGCACGATATCGGCAAGGCCGTCGATCAGGAACAGGAAGGCACGCACATTCAGATCGGTGCGGATCTCGCCAAAAAGTACAAGGAAAACGCCAATATCGTCAACGCCATCATGGCGCACCACGGCGACGTGGAACCCAAGACGATCGAGGCTGTGCTCATTCAGGCGGCAGACGCGGTTTCCGGCGCCCGTCCGGGGGCCAGGCGGGAAACGGGCAGCAATTACGTGAAGCGTCTGGAGAAGCTGGAAGAGATTGCGTCGAGCTTCGCGGGCGTGGATAAGAGCTATGCCATTCAAGCAGGCAGAGAAATCCGCGTCATGGTCAAGCCCGAGCAGGTGGACGACGCTCAGGCACTCTTCCTTGCGAAAGATATCGCCAAGAAGATCGAGACCGAGCTCGAATATCCCGGCCAAATTAAAGTGAACGTTATTCGTGAATTCAGAAGCGTAGAATACGCGAAGTAAGCGTTGGAAAAGCAATTGTAAATTATTCCCCTTTCCTCGAGGGGTCGTAAAACGGCCTTCGGAAAGGGGTTTTCAGTATTAAAAGATCGAGGAAAAATATATGATTATCGAACACGGACAGTATCTTCATCTGCAGGGAAAAAATGTTTCCTATATCCTTCGTATCCACGAAAAGGGATATCTGCTTCATCATTATTTCGGAAGAAAGCTCAGGACAAACGACTATATCACTCTTGCGGCCCCGCATCGCTCTTTTTACGCCTATAACTCCGACGAGGTTTTTCTGGAGGAAGAAAAGCAGGAATATCCGTCTTTTGGGTATATCGATCTGAAGCTCCCTGCGGTCAAAGCTTCCGTGGGGGGAAAAACGGCCGTATTTTCCTTTAAGTATAAGGCGCATAAAATAACCGAGGGCAAGCCCGCCCTTTCGGGCCTGCCCGCTTCCAAAGCAAACGGCGGCAAATGTCAGACGCTCGCCGTTGTTTTGGCCGACGAGGCGTACGGCGTCGAAGCAGAACTTTTTTATACGGTGTTTGAGGAAAGCGACGTGATTGCGCGCAGCGTAAAGATTACGAATACGAAGAAGGAGCCTCTGAAGCTGAAAAAGGCGGTTTCCTGTTCCCTGGATGTCGCGGGAAAGTACGGTTCCCAAACGGACATGATCTTTCTCGGCGGCACTTACGCAGAAGAACGTATGATAAAAAGGCGTCCTCTCGCACAGGGAGCTACGGAAATTTCAAGCAGAACGGGGGAAAGCAGCCATTATCTCAATCCGTTTGTCGCACTCTGCGATAAAGAAGCGACGCGCGCCAGGGGCGACGTTTTGGGCGCCATGTTAGTGTACAGCGGCAACCATCGTTTCCAGATAAACGTCGATCCGTACGACAATATACGCATAATGTGCGGAATTAACGACGAGGACTTTGCTTGGACGCTTGCGCAAGGAGAGACCTTTCAGACGCCTGAATGTCTGTTGTGTTTTTCCTTCGAGGGTATCGGCGGCATGAGCCGAAGCTATCATGATTTCCTCAACGCGCATATTTTGCCTCAGCAATTTTTACGTGGCTCCCGCCCCGTACTGATTAACAGTTGGGAGAGCACGTATTTCAATTTCGACGAAGCAAAGCTTTTGAATATAGCAAAAAATGCAAAAGAGGCGGGGATCGAATTATTTGTGTTGGATGACGGCTGGTTCGGAAAACGCAATGACGATACCTCTTCCTTGGGCGATTGGTATCCCAATCCCGAAAAGTTGCCCGACGGCGTTTCAGGACTGGCAAAAAAGATCAATGAGATGGGGCTGAAATTCGGTATCTGGGTAGAGCCCGAAATGATCAACCCTGTCAGCGAGCTGGCTAAAAAGCATCCCGAATTTGCCGTTTCCTGTCCCGAGCATGAAGCTGCGCTTTCCCGCCATCAGCAGGTGCTCGACCTTACCAATCCCGATGTCGTCGCCTTTATAAAGCAGTTTCTTGATAATTTGCTTTCTTCGGGCAATATTTCCTATATCAAATGGGATATGAACCGTCCGCTCACAGAAGTTCCTTACGACGGATTTGTGCATAAATATTATCTCGGATTGTATGATATCCTAAGCTTTATTACGGAAAAATATCCCGAGGTGCTCTTTGAAGGATGCTCGGGTGGAGGCGGGCGTTTCGACGCGGGTATGCTTTGTTTCCATCCTCAGATATGGGCAAGCGACGATTCGGATGCGATTGCCCGTTTGAAGATACAGGAGGGGACGGCGCTTTGTTATCCGCTCAGCTCGATCGGTGCGCACATTACTACTTGTCCAAACCATCAGTTGCGGCGAACGACTCCGTTTTCTACGCGCGCCGATGTCGCAACGTTTGGCTCTTTCGGTTATGAGCTCGACGCCGCAAAGCTTTCCGTAGAGGAAAAAATGGAGGTCAAGGGGCAGATTGACCGTTATCATCGATTGGAGGGGCTGATTCGGAGGGGCGATTTTTCAGTGCTTTCCTCCGCTTTCGAGGGCAATCTGACCGCCTGGCAGGTGACGGCAAAGGATAAAAAGCATGTGGTGCTTTTGCTGGTGAGAGAGTTGATTACAGCGAATCCCTCTCAGCTGCGGATTAGATTGCAGGGATTGAAAGAGGATGCTCTATATACGGATTTGCAGACGGGTAAAAAATATTACGGCGACGAATTAATGTATAAGGGATATTTCCCCGAAGTTACCCTTTCCGATTTCGCTTCTCTGCTTGTAGAGTTTGTGGAGGTGTAAACAATAAAAAAGAGTCCTTTTTTCATCAGAAGAGGACTCTTTTTTTTAAGTTGGCTTTCTAATTTTATTCCTTTGAAACAGAGTGGTTCTGTTTATAGGCGTTTTTATTTTTATACATTTCTTTGTCCGCAAGGACAAAAGCGCTTTCCAAATTTACGGCCGCGTCCTTTGTCGGGAAAAGATATTTATATCCTGAAGCGAGATTTACGAAAGATCCGTCCGGGACACGAACTTGTTGCATGAGGAAATCCAATTCCTCCAGCTTTTTTTGAGCAAAAGCTTCCGAAACATTGATAAGAACGACGAAAAATTCGTCGCCTCCGACACGAAAGACATAGGGGATAGTGTCGTTAAACGCTTCTTGGATCGTTTGCGACACTTTTCTTAGCGTTTCGTCACCGATGTGATGGCCGAAACGGTCGTTGACGGATTTGAAATCGTTAATATCGATAACGATGCAGCACAGACTTTGATAGCTGGAAATGTTGCGTTCGAGATCATTTATTTTTTCCACATAATAAACGCGATTGTAAAGCCCCGTTACCGTGTCTGTGTAAGCGATCTTATGAAATTCTTTTTCTTTTTCCAGTAGTACGCACTGTTCGGAAATCTTTTTTGTTTTTATGATGGAATGGATAAATACCGAATAACAGGAAAGGACAACAAAACCGAAAAGCGCATAAGAAGGCCCGTATTCGATCCGTTGGATGAGTGGCTTAGGATAAGCAGCAGTAAAGATGAGGACGAAATAAATAAGAAAGGAAGAAAGCATCATTCCCGTCCAGCCGGCCTTTTTTACACGCAACAGCTCCGAGTACTTTTTGAAATAATTGCGACCAAACCAGATAATGGCGGCATAGAGAAAAAGCGTGAGGAAAAAGGAGACATAAATACCCACCCTGCCGGCCAAAACTCCTGCGTAACGGCCGAAAAAGCCTATGATAAGGGAGACGGTGTCCACAAAATAGAAGGTGAGAAAAAAGCGGCTGTCCTTACATTCCGAAAAAATCCAGAAAAGGACGAGGCTGGGGAAAGTCATGCACAAAGCCGCCGATAAGGAAGCAGGTACATCGTAAAAATATGTCGCAAGAAAATATGCGGCGATGATAATCGTGCAGCCTGTATAGATAATAATTTTATTGCGCAAATTTGGATTTTTCCAGGAGATCCATACGCGTGAAAATAATCAAATTTGCCGTAACAATCAATAAATCGTTTAAAATCGGCAACAATTTTTCCATAGGTTCTATCTCCCGTCAATAATACTTATATCTATTGTAACATAAATTTTCGATTTTGTAAACCCCGCTTATGTCATTGCTTTCAGATTTGTTTACAAAGAAAAAGCGAAGGCTTTCCATAGAGGCTGCGCAAAAAAAGACATAGAGCAGCGCTTGAAAAAATATTTAGGGAAAATTTCAAAAAACACCCTTTTTCGACTTGACAATAAAGAGATTTTTAACTATAATAGCGTAGTAACTTATCCGTTGGATAAAATTAAATAGGCTGCTATGGCTCAGCAGGTAGAGCACGTCCTTGGTAAGGACGAGGTCACCGGTTCAAATCCGGTTAGCAGCTCCAGAAAAGAGCGACAAGAAAGATATCGCTGCAAAAAGCCTTGATTTTTCAAGGCTTTTTGTATTTCTTTCGGGCTATAGATTGATGGTTTATTAACTTACCAAATACTGTTTTTGAGCATAAGAATTTATCTATGCTCTTTTCTTTTTTGAAAACGCTTGACATTTTCTTTTTAGTACGATATTATGACAACAAAAAGGTGTGGGTGTGAATCAATCGAATACTCCTACATATCAAAAAATAATGATTTCTCTACACACTATCTTCAGATGTTAATCAAATGTGAAAGATGTAAAATAAGAGAAAGAAAACAGAGCGGGGATATAGTGTTAATCAATATTTAACTGACATACGTTCAGAAGAATTTGAAGGAGAAAAAATAGTGACATACTTAGAACGTTTGAAGGCGATTATTATAAAAATAGACGCTTCACTGGTGGATTTTGACAAAGAACGTTCACGCGGAAATCCTCCCACACAAGTTTCATCCGAATTCTTAACGAATAAGGAACAAGGTGATTGGGCTGAAAAAACTTTATTGAATGCAATAAATAAAAATTCCGAGCAGTATATAGCAGTAAAGTATGGCAGGGATGATGATATAGTTGCCGGCGATGATAATTTTAACAAATTCTATGAGGAATACCAGAATGAACTGGATGAGATTGGTAAGCGGCCGGATATTTTGATTTTTAATCGAAGTGATTTTCAATTTGATACATATAATATTAGCAATTTCAGCCGCAAGGATTTAGATATGCTTGTTCCCAAAGCAAAATGCGGAATAGAAGTTAGATCAAGTGCGTTTTTGTTTGAAGAATACGAAGCGTTCATGAATGAAAAGCAACAGGAGTTATTGCATGAAGCTTTAGAATTGAAACAAAAAATTTTAGAAAAATACGGCGAACTGTTGTTGAAGAAAAATTATAAGCTGCATAAAATTATTTATGATTTAAGCTCTGAAAATTTACGTATAATAAATTTTAGATGTCCTTCTTGGAAAAAAACTGAACAATTAGCCGATTTATCCTTATGCTTAAAGGAATTAAAACAAGTAATATCGAAAATGAACAAACGTACTTTTTTAAGTATTACTCCTAAAGTGGAGGACTTAAAACTAGTATATGCCTGGGTAAAGAAGTATAGGGTTCCACATTTTTATGTGCAAGTGTTTTTTGATAAAGCTTACGGCATATCGTTCGAAAAGATACTTTCACTGATTAGTTCCCCTGAGTTGGAGGGTATTGAATATTTCGTTGAATCAGATATAAAAAACCAAAATAAAACGACCATAAAAATACATACAAGTAAAGCAAATAATGTTTTAGAGAAAATTAATATTCCTGAACATTTTAGTGAAGCAAAAAAATTGGGGCGGGGAAGGTTGTTATTTTATGTTAAATCCAAAGACAGCATATCGTCATTAAATAAAGAATCTTTTGAAAATTTATTTGGGTTTAAGTTATGAACAATATAAATAAAAAAAAGAAATTAGGGCAAGTTTTTACTCCGATAGAGATTGCTCAATTTATGTCTGACCTGGTTTCAAATAGTCAGGCGAAAACAGTATTGGACCCGGCGGTTGGGCAGGGGATTTTTATCGATTGTTTGGAAAAAGCAAAGTATCAAAATATGAATTATACTTGTTATGATATAGATAAGGAGGTTATTAAAGAGTTCAGAAAAAATATTTCTGCCCCTGTAAATTTGTTTATAGAAGATTATTTGAGCTCTTTTTGTGAAAATAAGTTTGATATTATCATTTGTAACCCGCCTTATAATAAATTTCAGCAAATTCCTAACAGAAATAAGTATATTGCAAATTTCCGTGAGTGGTTTAACATAGAAATGAGTAGCTATTCTAATTTGTGTGTTTATTTTTTGATAAAGAGTTTACACGAATTGACAGAAAACGGAAAATGCGTTTATATCATTCCTTATGAATTTTTTAATACGGAATATGGAATAGGTGTAAAGAAATATTTGCTTGAAAGTAAAAGATTAAAGGCAATTTATAAATTTGATAGTACGATAAAGCTCTTTGACGATGCGATAACAACTTCCTGTATCCTTTTTTTTGACGGCAATCAAAACGAGAAAATTGATTTTATATACATTCGTTCGATTGATGAATTAGAGACAAAAAAATTTTTTAAAGTAAACACGCATTCAAATTCTGATATTAACCCAAACGGGAAATGGAACAGATATTTTAGTGATGAAAAAAAGTTTGGATCATCAAAATTGGTTTTCTTCAAAGATATAGCACAAGTAAAAAGAGGCATTGCAACGGGAAATAACAAATTTTTTTGTTTATCCAGAGATCAAGTGCGTGATTTGAAAATCAGTGAAGAGTCTCTTGTTCGGTGTGTAACAAAATCGGCGGATGTAGAAAGGTTTATATTTACGAGGGAAGATTTTGCCCGTTTAGAAAAGCAAAACAAAAAGGTTTTTTTATTTGATGGAGAAAAAGCCAAAAGCAAATATGATTCTCATTATATAAATTACGGAAAAGCTCAAAGAGTGGATCAGGGATATTTGAACAGCCATAAAAACCCGTGGTATGCATTGGAGAAAAGGGCTCCTGCACCAATATGGATAACAGTATTTAGCAGAAATAAATTAAAAATAATCAGAAATGAAAGCGGTGTAAAAAATTTGACAACCTTTCATGGCATATATTTTAATGAAAAAAATGAAGAGTATATTAATTTATTTTTTTGCTATTTACTGACTCCCATTGGGCACGAACACTTATGTATCAACAAAAGAGACTATGGAAATGGCTTAAATAAATTTGAGCCTAACGATCTAAATAATGCTCTCATATTGGATTTGTCGATGATATCTTTGGCTGACCGAAGAAAAATTTTATATTGCTATGATCAAATCAAAGACCAGGGCGTAACACAAGAAATTCTCGAGAAAATGAATAACATATTTTTGTGCTATGTATGAATAACCTATTGAAATCGGACCTTTACAGCGAGGCATTTCGATAGGTTTTTCTTTCAACTCTTTTTTATAATGCTTTTCGGGATATTTCAATAGGCTTTTAATCGTTTATTTATGAACTTCTATAATTAGGAAGTAAGTATCGCCTTTTCACGGAAAATAAAGAATTTTTAGGGACGCTTTATGGAACATAGAAAGCGGCCCTTTTATTTTTCTTAGACGGTGTTCACAGGGGTATCCGCTTTTTTCAGGCCGTGAGACTTATTTAAGCTGAACGGAGGGGAAAAGCGTCAATGAAGACCGGAGAACGAAGCGGAATGAAAAATTTTTCAGACAGTTGCTTTTAGACGGATTTGGTGGTATAATATTCCTGAAAAGATAGGAAGACAGAACGGCGCTTGACCTTTCGAATGGGGGTATGGCGATATATCGGAAATAAAGAAGAAAACATATAACTTTTCCGATGCGTAGTATTCATATATCGGGAGAAAATAGAAAATGCAAGGCGATTGAGGAGATTTGCCGACAGGAGGAATATATGAAAATTTTTATGATCGGGGGGACGGGGCTTTTAGGAAGCCAAGCCGCGGAGGAGCTTATCGGTCGGGGACATGAGGTGACGAGCATCGCCTTGCCGCCTCTGCCGTCAGGCGCGGTTCTGCCGCCGGAAATGAAAATAGAATTCGGTAATTATCTCGAAATGACAGACGAAGAGCTCCGCCTCCGCTTGGAAGGTTGCGAGTGCTTTATTTTTGCTGCGGGCATAGATGAGCGCGTTGAGGGGCCTGCGCCCATTTACGAATTGTATAAGAAATATAATATCGATCCAATCAGGCGGCTGTTGAAACTTGCCAAGGAAAGCGGGGTAAAACATGCTGTAGTCTGCGGTTCGTACTTTTCCTATTTTGCAAAAGAGTGGAAAGAATTGGGGCTGAAGGAGGATCATCCCTATATTCGAAGCCGTATCGACCAGGAAGAAGCCGCTTTGAGCTTTGCCGACGGGGAGTTCGACGTGGCAGTGCTGGAACTTCCCTATATTTTCGGTACGCAGGCGGGGCGCAAACCCGTATGGGTATTTCTCGTTGAGAGTATCAGAAAAATGAAGCCTGCGACGATGTGGCCGCGCGGCGGCACCGCCATGGTCACGGTAAAACAGGTCGGTCAGGCGATCGCCGGCGCCGTTGAACGGAACAAAGGCGGAAAGTGTTATCCCATAGGATATTACAATTTGACGTGGAAAGAACTGCTTTCCACTTTTCATAAGTATATGGGCTGTCCCGATAAAAAGATATGGACGATTCCGGATCGGCTGTTTGCGTTTGTGGGGGGCTGGTTAAAGAAGAAACAGAAAAAGAAGGGAATCGAAGGCGGGCTCGATCTGAAAAAATTATGGAAGATACAGTGTGCCGAAGCCTTTATCGATAAGTCGCTGGGGTGCGAGCTGCTCGGCGTCGAACCCGACGATATTTTTGCCGCGATCGGCGAATCGGTAAAACTATGTATGGATATCCTGGAAAATAAGACCGCAGAAGTAGTTGAAATGAAAGGTGAATAGCGAATGAAAAAACGGCGTTGTAGAAAAAAACGTCGTTTTTTTCTACTTCCGTAAATCCTGTTTGACTTTTTGGAAAAAATAAGTTAAAATAAATAGGGATATTTTCATAGTAAAAAAGACGGAACAAAAAAGGAGATTGAAACATGAAAAACGAATATTCGGAAATCACCCCCTACATTCGGAAATTGGCGGAGCTGTCTAGCCGAAGTAACGGGATTCTCCCCGAAATGTATGCGCAACACAAAGTAAACAGAGGCCTGCGCGATCTCAACGGCAACGGCGTAGTGACGGGCCTTACCGAAATTTCCAATATCAAGGCCAAGGAAAAAGCGCCCGACGGGACGGACATTCCCTGCAAGGGCGAATTGTTTTACCGTGGGATCAACGTCGGAGACCTGGTGCAAGGTTTTTTGAAAGACCGCAGATTGGGGTTCGAGGAGGCGGTGTATCTCCTGCTCTTTTCCGAGCTCCCCGATACGGAGCAATTGGCGCGGTTTCGCGAGACGCTTTCCGATTACCGCAGCTTGCCCACTTCTTTCGTACGGGATATGATTCTCAAGGCTCCGGGAAAAGACATGATGAACATTCTCTCGCGCAGCGTTTTGGCGCTCTATGCCTACGACGAAAATCCCGATGATATTTCTGTTCCCAACGTTCTGCGTCAATGCCTTCAGCTGATTGCCATATTTCCTTTGCTGGCCGTTTATGGATATCAGTCGTATCAGCATTACCATCTGGGAAAGAGCCTGTTTATCCATTTGCCGAAGGCGGGCGTTTCTACGGCGGAATGCCTTTTGCAGATTTTGAGGGAAAACGGACAATATTCTCCTCTTGAGGCAAAAATTCTCGATTTGGCCATGGTGCTTCACGCCGAACACGGCGGCGGAAACAATTCCACCTTTACCGTTCACGTAGTTACCTCGTCGGGAACGGATACCTATTCCGCTGTCGCGGCGGCGCTCGGCTCGCTGAAAGGCCCTCGCCACGGCGGCGCAAACGTGAAAGTCGTGCAGATGTTCGACGACATGATGAAGAGTATCGACATAGAAAACGAAAGGGAGATAGAGGAGTATCTCGTAAAACTGCTCGACGGGGAGGCGTTCGACCGTTCGGGCTTGATCTACGGCATGGGGCACGCCGTCTATTCCCTTTCCGATCCGCGCGCGGATATCCTGATGAAATGCGCGAAAGATCTTTCTGTGGAAAAAGGGTTCGAGCGGGAATACGCCCTCTATGAAAACGTCGCGCGTCTGGCGCCGCAGATTATTTCGGAAAAAAGAAAGATTTATAAGGGCGTCAGCGCCAATGTCGATTTTTATTCGGGCCTCGTCTATCGGATGCTGGAACTGCCTTACGAATTGTTCACGCCCATTTTTGCCGTGTCGAGGATTGCAGGCTGGAGCGCACACCGCATAGAGGAGATACAGAACGCGGGAAAAATTATCCGTCCCGCCTATATCAACGTAAAGCCCAAGAGACAGTATATCGAACTCGACAAAAGGAAGTGACGCGCAGGCCGCTTAAACCGATTTGCGCCGTATAAAACAAGAAAACGATAGGGAACAGCGGACGGATTTTTGATTTTTCGTTCGCTATTCTTTTTGAAAACGGCGAAAATGCTTGAAAAATACCATATATAGTGGTATAATACATAAGCAAAACTCAATATCATACGGCGGCGCAGGGAGATTGCAAAGGAGTTTTTATGGCAAAAGCGGAAGGATATAAAAAATTTATCGTCGAGACTCTGAAATCGATTATGGCGGTGGACAGTCCCACGGGGTTTTCCAAAGAAATTAACCGTAAGCTGGCAGAGCTGCTCGCAGAGGCGGGGTATGCGGCGGAAACGACCAACAAACGGCTGGTAAAAGTGTCCGTCAAGGGCGAAAAGCACGATAAAAAGATAGCCGTTTCGGCGCACGTCGATACGCTCGGCGCGATGGTAAGAAGCGTTTCCGCCGACGGAAAGATACGCTTTACCCGGCTCGGGGGGCCTATCCTGCCCACGTTTGACGGAGAATACTGCCGCGTATATGCCGACGGCGGAAAAATTTATACGGGCACCTTTCTTTCCGATTCCTGTTCCTGCCACGTCTATAAGGACGCGGGCTCGCTCGAACGTACCGAAGCGACCATGTACGTGCGCCTGGACGAAGAAGTGGCGTCTGCGGCGGAAGTGGCCGCGCTGGGGATACGCACGGGCAGCGTGATCGCCCTCGATCCCAAAACGACGGTGACGGAAAGCGGCTTCGTGAAGTCGAGATTTCTCGACGACAAAGCGGGGAGCGTCTGCCTTTTGACGGTGTTGCAGGCAATGAAAAAGGAAAATAAGAAGCCCGAGTATGACACCGATTTCTATTTTACCAATTATGAGGAAGTTGGGCACGGCGCGGCGACGGTCGGCAAAGACGCCGACGAGCTTCTCGCCGTAGATAT
>ERZ1106952.91-NODE-91-length-67931-cov-144.773234_pt1 | contig 67931 bp, 51 predicted proteins | sample MGYA00403677_ERZ1106952 | MGnify/ENA primary metagenome ERZ1106952 (study PRJEB35170, sample SAMEA104062415) | human gut metagenome | biome: human gut; feature: human-associated habitat; material: faeces | place: Denmark | collected 2012-05-14 ... | reverse complement strand
AAGAACTGAAATTATACTATCTGAAGACCCGCTACTATGATCCCGAAGTCGGCAGATTCATCAATGCGGACGATATAACGTACATAGATCCTGAAACGATAAACGGCCTTAACCTCTACGCCTATTGCGGAAATAACCCCGTGATGCGTGTTGACGGGAATGGAACATTTTTCTTGTCTCTATTGATTGGTGCACTTATCGCGGGAGTAATTAGCGGAACTTTCAGTGCTGTCAATACCGTAAGAAATGGCGGAGGTTTTTTAGACGGTTTAGGAGCTTTCTTGGGTGGCTTTATTACAGGGGGTGTACTAGGAGCGGCGGCCATACTTGGCGGAGGGTTGGCTGTCGGAGCGTTTGCGGTGACGGCAGGAAGCATCGTAGGCATAGCATTGTTTTTAACCGTTGGCACTTTTGCTGGAGGTGTGCTGGGCTATTGGTTGGAAAATAAAATCCAAGGGAATTCCATAAGTTGGGCAGATGCTATTTTGCAAGGTGCATTGACAGTGATGGGCGGAATAACGAATTTTATTGCCGGATATGCATTAGGATATTACGGACTGTGGGATTCATTAAAGCCAGGGAATCGTTTTGGTGATGTTGTTCGAGTGGTACAGGACTTCTTTAAGATGGAAGTCGGAAGTAGTGGAATACGTGGCTTGATTGGCGGAATTGGTTTATTTTTAAGCAATAATGCCTTGGCAATGGGTATAAGAGCAATAATCAAATATATTGCGACATTACCCTGGAAGAGTGCCATGCCGAGTTAAAAGGAGATTTTTTTGAATACGGTATATAAATTTAAATGTTCAAAAAAACTTATTGTTTTTACGATTTTGTGCTTGATTATATTTGGCGGAGGTATATTTGGTACAGGTATTGTTCTTGCAATATTAGGAATTAACGATCCTGTTTCTTTTGATCAATTTACAATGGATATATTCGGTTTATGTTTTTCTGTCGCTTGTATAGGATTTATAGTATTTGCAATAATATATTGTATAAGAAAATACAAAAGTATCACAGATTATTATATGCAAGACAGAATGATACGAAAGAAAGGCGAAAAAATATTGTTTGAGATTGAATATAAAAATATTGCAAGTGTACGTCAAGCATATTTAGGGACTTTATTACTAATCAGTAAAGAACCGATATACTATAAAGGAAAAAATAAAAAGTTTAAAACATTAGTAGAGCATTACAGAAAAGAGGATATATACCAAATTAAAAGAATAATAGGAAACGGCAATTACAACTTGACTGTAAACTGAAAAAGGTGAAGGGCATAGCCCTTCACCTTTTTCAGTTTTAAAGTAAAGATATAAACCGAACAATAAATATCTTATATTCTCCTCAGTATGATCAGGCGATAAAATATTATAAAAATACAGAATCTCTTGTATAGCAAATAGTCTGCGACTTTTTGTTTGTCATAATTTGGTAAAATTATAGAAAAACAAAGAGAGGGACACAAATGAATAAAAAAGAGATCTACCATCTGTTAAAACGCTACCGCTACATAGTTGAAGCGGTTCAAAAAGGAGAGCCGGACGTCGAAATACGTATCAGCGGGAGAAGAGAATATATAAAAATTGATACAAAGATATTAACTTTTGTAGAAATCGTACAAATCATTTATAATAACGTGAGCGACACCCGTATTAAAAAATTTATGGATATGACAATTATGCGAGGCAAACCAAATACAAGAGCCTATTCTATGGAACCATTGGATAAAAGTACATACTATCGTTATAAAAGTAGATTTGTGGATATATTATATCATTGTTGTATTTATAAGAAATTAGTAACTATGGAAGAAATTTTGGCTGAAAAAATTGTATAGAAGCCGGAGGGCCTATACAATGGGATGAAAATTTTGGTTCAGGTATGCACCGCATCTTACAGGCATATGACCGCAGCATTTTCAAAATTTCAGAAAACTTTGTCATGATTGAATTCAAATACGATGAAGAAGTGATGAAACAGGTGCACGTATCCGTCGGCGGCGATAAAAATGAGCCTGTAAATGAGCCTGTAAAACTCACGAAAGCAACGCGGCAGGTTTTGGAATGCTTGAAAATAAAACCTGATATAACGATAGATACGATGGTGGCAGAAATAGGGATAGCAAGAGAAACCGTAAAACGCGCATTAAAGACATTGCGAGAAAAGGGATTTATACGAAGAATCGGTTCCGATAAAACCGGATATTATGAAGTATTAAAGAAATAAAAAAACGCGCAGGGGAGAGGCCCCTGCGCGTTTTTGCATTAAGGACGAATTGGGAAGTTTTTGGGAAGTTGACGGTTTCAAAGACGATTTTCGGAAGAAGAAAAAATCTAAAAAAATAGTGGTTTTTAATAGGTTTTTTTCTGTTTTCCTGCCCAAAACGGCAGTTTTTTGACAATTTTTCAGACACAAAAATTGCCCGATTTTCCCTCCCAAATACTGCCTCTGACTCCGTCATTCGTTGGTTCGAATCCAGCTACCCCAGCCACTTTGGAATAATTCGAACTTCTTCACTATCAGAAAGACGTTCGGATTATTTTTATATTTGGAAGATTTCAATACATAAAATTAGGGCGGAGCCTTCAAAAGGCTCCGCCCGTTGCCGTTTTCTGCTACTTTACGGCTCGACCTTTGCAGGTCGTAATAAATTTACCTAATATATAACGTAACGCTTATTTCGCGTAGTTCCTTTCTCTGCCCGGTATGGCAGCATCCGTATGGGTTCAATCGGATATTTTATTAAGTTTTGTATTCAGTTGTCTGTTTTTCCATTCGGCATAGTCCTTTTGTCCCTGTTCCGAAAGGAGATAATCCCGTATAATCGGGAATAAGGTTCGCGCCAGCGACTTCATATCTATGTCAGATATGCCGTTGCCGGAATTAGCAATATCATTTCTCCCCGCCATTATGTATTTTGTCCGATAAAATTTCTCCTTTTAAGCGTTTATTCAGTTTTACTTGCCCCAATGGTTGCCCGATGACTTGAAGGGCTTGGGGCGATACTTGTCCAGCTTGCGCTGTCTGACCGTTTCCATTACTTCTTTCAGCTTGTCGGGCGCGTGTTCTCTTATCTCGCGCAGAACGTCGGCGTCGCTTTGAAGTGCCTGCTTTTCTCGTTCCGTCTTTTGATAGAGATTGAACACGTCGCTTTGGTCGCGGGCGCTGATTTGCAGCCGTTCTTCAAGTTGCTCGTTCTCGGCTTTGAGCTTTGCCGCTTCTGCCGCAATGACGGGCAAGTTTCTTTTGTTTAGCTTGCGCCTGCCGTCCGAGTACTCCCGCAAAACATTGGCGGCTGCTTGTAGTGGAGCGGTGTCGCGTTGAAGTTGCTTTTGTCTATCTTCAAGCTGTTGAGTTGCCTGCTCGGCGTGGACTTGCCTCTGTTCTGCAATCGCTCGCCTGCTTTCCGCTTTGTCAGCTCGCAGCTCGGCTTGGTCTGCCGCCTCGCTCATCTTCTTTAACTTGTAAGCTGCCGTGTCAAGGTGCTTTGCCTGACTCCCTTCTTTGCCGCGTTGTAAGTTCCATTTCTTTCCTACGACAGAGTGAAAGTCTGATTGCAAGCTCTGCAACTCTTTCCTGTCAAACAGTTGCTTTGCGCACAACCTGCCGTCGGCTATTGGAATTAAATTCAGGTGCAGGTGCGGCGTGGTTTCGTCCATGTGGACGACCACCGAGATGATATTTTCCTCACCGTACCTCTCCGCAAAGAAGCGGGTGCAATCGACAAAGAATTGCTGTTGCTCTTGCGGCGACAGTCTGCCGAAAAACTCTCTATCTGAACCTATGACGAAGGAACACATAAGCACGGCGTCTTTGCGTACTTTCGTGGGCAGGTCGAGAGCCTCAATCTTATCGTTGATAAATTGCGTGTACGACCGCTGCCTTTTGATAATGTTGTAATTGTTCAGCGTGCGCGTGAAGTCTATCTGCGGATTTACCGCCTGATAAGTGTCGTCGCGCTCGTTTTCATTTTCGACGGGTGCAATGTCCGTCTTGTGATACTTCTCCATGTGACAAACTAAGTAGCTTATAATTTTTACCTCCTGTTATTTTTAATTAAAAGCCCCCTGCAAGGGCGAACGACACTTTGCTTGCGAAGTATAGTGAGCTATACTTTTGCCGCGAAAAAGTGGCAAAAGTATGCGAGCTATAATTACTCAGGGCTCCCGCAAAAAGACGAAGTATTTTTGTGGGAAAAGGAGCGGCAACTTTGTAAGGATTGGCGTTTGCCTTATGGCTAACGCCTTAAAACCGAAGTTTGCCGCGACGCAGTGGGCTATACTTCCCTAAACGAAGTGAGCGAAAAATTGATTTTTTGCTTCCCGTTTATTTGCAGAACAAGGGCTTTAAATTTGCCGTAAGTCATCGCTTTGTCATAACTATCTTTGGACGATTACGGCGGTCTGATTGCTGCTTGCCTAATCATAATTTACCTCCAAGTTTTATTTGTTTTAATCTTTACACACGCCAAAGAGGTATGGGTGCGATAGCTGAAAAAGGGCATAAAAAAGTCGCTGACACCTTTGAAGTAATCACCGACTTGTACCTTATTTAGCAACTCCTCATTGCTCTATGGTGGTCAACCATTCTGTTAAGTTGTCGTTTGATTTTTCCTTGCTCGCCCCTGTCTGAAAAATTGTATGCTGAAAATCACGTCAAGGCACGTCCAAAAATGCGGCTTGAAACAGCTTTGCCTACAAAAAAATTGTACACTTATAAAAGCCTTTCATCGCGCATCTCTTTCGGGTGAAGGGGCAATCTGCTCGCTTAAAAAAACGGTAGCACAAAATAAGCCCTTTCATCGCCCGACGAAAAACTGACCTTAAACGAGGCTTTACACCTAAAAAAGCGTATGCTTATAAAAGCCCCGTTATGGCTCGTCTTTCAGACGGCTCGGGTTGGTTCCCGCTGCGCATTCTTTCCGCGCGGCAACTTCGGAGCATATAACTCCGCGGCGCAATCCTGTTATGCGCCCTCTCTCCCGCAAGGGGAGTACGCCGTACCTGAAATCAATGTACGGCAAAAGAGTACAGACACATTTCACGTCTGTACTCTTGCATTATATCATATCTCGTTGCTGTTGTCAACACAATACGAACATTTGTTTGTATATTTTAATAGGATTTTTTGTCGCTATATCATTGATATATGCGAATAGATATGCTATAATAATGTTATAAAGAATTAGGAGTATGCTATGACTTTCGGCGAAAAAGTAAAATCGGCTCGTCTTCAGCTGTTTTTAAGTCAGGAAAAGCTTGCTAAAGAACTCGGCGTTTCATTTGCTACCATAAACAGATGGGAACGCGGACTTTGTGAGCCAAACTACGACGGGCAAAAAGCTTTTCACGATTTTTGCGAAAAAAATCATGTAAATTTTGAGAAATAATTTTTTATATATGACTGTTTCTGTCATATATTTTGTGTATAATATTATTTGATAATAGTTAACTGTGTTTCATAGAGGCTGATATGGAAAAATTTATATTCAAAAATTGTGACTACAAAATATTGCTTGAAGAATTGAAAGCTCAGAAAGTGGTTATTGATGCAGTAATAACCGATCCCCCTTACGGAGTAAGCCGCAAGCATCAATTAGGCTTTAGCAATATGGGGCGAGCAGGAATGGACTATGGGGATTGGGATTATAATTTTGACCAAAAAGAATGGATACGACTTACTGCACCTTTGATTAAGGCGGGAGGCTCAATAATAGTTTTTAATGATTGGAAGAATTTCTCATACATAGTAGAGGAACTCGACGAGCAGGGTTTTTCCATGAAAGACGTTATACGTTGGGTTAAACCCAATCCTATGCCGCGAAATACTGACCGCCGTTATGTCGGAGATTTTGAGATGGCGATATGGGCGGTAAAGGACGGTGGAAAATGGACATTTAACAAGCCCGACGATTGCTCTTACTTACGTCCTATATACAGATGTCCGAGCGTGCCAAAGAGCAAAAGGATACACACGACGCAAAAGCCACTTAAATTAATAGAAGATATTTTAAAAGTGCATACAAATGAAGGCGATGTCGTGCTTGATTTATTTACCGGTTCCGGAACAACTGCCGAGGCATGTTTAAAAAACAACAGGAAATTTGTCGGAGCAGAAATCGATGCCGGATATTATGAAAAAGCTATGGAGAGATTGAAATGCTATATTCTCCCCTAAATTATCAGGGCAACAAATCAAGGATAGTTGACTACCTGTTGGCGCTACTCCCAGACGACACGACCAGCATCCGCGAAATTTTCTGCGGGAGTGCAATCTTATCTTTTGCCTCTCAGGTAAATCAGATTTATTTGAACGATATTAATCCTTATATACTCGATCTAATCAGATACTTTCATAATAACGAAGCCGAAACAATTATTGCACAAGCTGATGAAGTGATTGAAAGGTATGGATTGACAAATACCTTTTATCAGGGAAGGGCAATATATCCCGAATTTCAACATGAAGGTTTGTCCAGATATAATAAAGATGCCTATAATCTATTAAGGGCAGACTACAATACAGATAAGGATATAGTCAAACTTTTTGTTTTATTGATATATGGGTTCAATCATTATTTGAGGTTTAACAACAAGGATGAATTCAACGTGCCCGTTGGTAAGGTCGATTTTGTAAAGACCCTACGCGATAAAACAAGAGCGTATTGTAATGCAATACGGAACAAGCAGCTCCATATAACAAACCTTGATTTCAGATGCGAACAACTGTATATCGGGGCGGAGCAAACTACTCTTTTTTACTTTGACCCGCCATATCTGATAACACAAGCACCCTATAACATTTCTTGGACTGAACAGGATGAATGTGACTTATTAAATTTGATTGATGGACTGAATGGCAATGGTTACAGGTTTATGCTGTCAAATGTCAGTCAGTCGAACGGGAAACGTAATAATCTGTTGTGTGATTGGATGCAAAAATATAATGTACGTCACATTCACAGACAATATTTAAATTCAAGCTATCAAAAGAAGAATTTAAGCGCTGCTGATGAGGTTGTAATCAGCAACTTTTAAGGAGGGAACATGGGAACCAGCGGAGATAGAAAGGGCTATAAAATCTTTTCGATTAATACAACTGTGCGCAATCCTAAAAGGAATACAGATTTCTTGCGCTATTTTAAACCGTATAACGGAATGCTTTTTACGGAAAATATAGCGCATTCCTACTTCTTTGACTTAGTGAGATATGGCGTTTATAGACTTACTGATATTCCAGAGTCAGTAAAAGAAAAGATTGATAACGGTGAAAAACTCACCGATTCCGAGGCAACACAAGCTATCAGAGATAATCCCCAAGCCACCGGACTTTATGGGCGTGTCATGACTCAGCTCAGAGCGATGAAAGACCAAGGGTTCTTAATGTTTGAACCCATACAGCGCGGAGTTAATAAAATATCTTTGACTCCATTAGGAGAACAACTTGTTGGCGGTCATACAGACGCAACAATTGTTTATACAAAAGCAATGATTGGTATGCACGCCAACAGTCCCATTAGACTTACGCTTCTTAACCGTTCCAGACCTTTCTTAAATACATTATTTGTAATCGGAGAAGTTAAACAACAATGGGAAAAACTTGGGCACGAAGCGAAAGGCATCTTAAAGCATGAATTTGCAGTTTTTGTTCTGAGCATGAAAGGCTGTGATTATCAGTCTGCTGCGCATGATATTATTGAATACAGGAACAAATTTAAATACGAAATTAATAAACCCTACTTGCATGAATACTTGAGCAAAAATGGGATTTTGCCATTAGCAGATAACAGTATATTCAATGATTACCCTGACGAAGTGTTCAGAAAATTTGAAATGACCGGCTTAATTATAAAGCGCGGCGCATATCAGTACACCTATTTCGATTATTCCGCATATAACCTCGAAAAGATAGAGAGTATTCTGAACGAATATAAAGATTATCAATTTATAGAGTTCAACAATCAGGCGGAATACTATGAGTACCTCGGCTCCATCTCTATACCTTGGCAGAAAAACGAGCTTGTTCGCAGGAAGATTATAGAGTCAAAGGCAAAAATATTAAAAATGACACTTGACCCTTCGCTGACATTGGAAGAGCAAGAGTTTCAACTCGACAGGGTATTTTATAGTCACACACTCGACAAGGCAATACAAAAATATACTCTTGCATTGATAAATAAGGAACTGTTGATTCTTTCAGGAACGGTTAAAGCCAAATCACATTTTGATGATATATCTGAACCACTGAGGTTGGAATACTTATTGGCATTGCTGCTCGGCAAAAAATACGGCACAAAGGGGCTTGTTTCAAATATTATTTACAATGAGGACGGTGCGCCGCTTCACTTCGCGCCTTCAGGTAAATGTGATTTAATCTTTTATAGTGAGGACGGCTCATTTATATTAGAACCAACAATGCAGCGCGGTAGGACGCAGATTTTAAATAGTGAAACTTCAAATGTCGCCAGACATGTTAAAGATGAAATGGCTGAAACGGGTCTGCAATATCGAGCGATGATGATTGCTCCTCGCGTTCATCCCGATGTTGTTTCCTTCTTTCAGTTTACAATAAGTAAAAATGAAGTCAAGATTGCTCCTCTTAATATAGACCGTACCGTTGGTTTATTCTATGATAGTGATGACATAAAATCACTTGGCGTAAATTTTGACTCTATTGCGGAAGACCTTAAACAGCTTGATGAAACAAGCTATGCTGACAAGATGAATAATTATAACGCTGAACGATTAGTGATGGAAAACAGGGAGTAATGTACTAATGTTTTTAAAGAAGTTGCAACTTGAAAATTTTAAATGCTATAAAAAGGCAACTATCTCTTTTAAACAATTAACCATAATAGTTGGTGAAAATAATGCAGGAAAATCCTGTTTAATAGAAAGTTTAAGACTAGTCGCAAAAGCTGCTCAAAGTTCAAGAAAAAGAGTATATATTTCAGCACCGCAAGAATTTGATCTTCCTGCCAATGTAAGAGGCTTTTACATCGATACTCAAAAGTTAAGAATAGATTTACGAATAATTATATACTACTATAATTCAAGTAAATATGCTAAAGTAACTGCTCACTTCTTCAATAAAGCAAAGATAGAAATTTATCTTAATCAAAATTGTGCATTTGCGGTTTTATATGATAGTCAAGACATGATAGTAAAATCGAAACAGCAAGCCGAGAAAGTAAAAATTGAGGCAATGGGCATTTTACCTCAAATAGGTCCCATTAGGGAAAATGAAAAATTGCTTTCTCCAGATACAGTTTCTGGTGATAAAGATACATATTTATCTTCTTTGCATTTTAGGAACGAAATTTTGTCGTGGGGGAAAGAATTTTTTGAAGAATTTAAGCTAAATTCTGAATCTTCATGGGATGGGCTGCGCGTTGACCCTATCGATTATGATCCTGTAGAGTCTGATTATATTAGCTTGTTAGTTAAAGATAATGGTTTTACTGCAGAGATTGGCAAAATGGGCAATGGATTACAAATGTGGCTACAGATAATGTGGTTTCTTGCGAGATCCAAGGATTGCGAATTGATTATCCTCGATGAGCCAGATGTTTATATGCATTCTGATATGCAAAGAAAAGTTTTAGAACTTGTAAAAAATAAATTTGACCAAGTTATAATAGCAACACACTCACTAGAAATAATTTCAAGGGTTGATCCTGATAATCTTCTTGAGATAAATAAAAAAGATAAAACAATGCACTATGCAACGGACTCTTTATCCGCACAAAAAATAATCGACGATATTGGTGGCATACAAAATCTTGCATTGTTAAAATTAGGTCGTACAAGAAAATGTCTTTTTGTAGAAGGTAAAGATTTAAAATATCTTAATCATTTCAATGAAATCCTTTACGGCAAACAGCTAGACCTTCCCACGATCTCTTTCGGAGGTTTTAATAACATACCACACGTTTATGGTACTTCAAATCTTTTTTATTCCGAAACCATAAATCAGATAAAATGTTATGCTCTGGCGGACAAAGATTATAGAGACCCGCGTATTATAGAAAAAGTCAAAGATGAAGCTATTAAGGAACACCTACTACTTCATGTATGGTCCCGAAAAGAAATAGAAAATTACTTGATAATCCCTCAGATTCTTTTTAAATTTATACCTAAATCTGCTTGTTTAACTTACGATAAGTTTCTAAAACAATTGGAAGCTCTGCTTGACGAGCAATACGATAAAGTCTTTGATGCTTATGCAACACAGTATCGTATAGATTGTAAAGAATTATCCAATGGGCAACAATGGGATACAGCTACCTGCAATCAAAATGCTAGGGCGTATCTTAAAGAACATTGGAACACATTAGACGACAAGATTGCCTTAGTCGGCGGCAAGGATTTCCTGTCATATTTATCGAAGTTTTATCAAGACAATTTTAAAGTAACTTTATCGCCTAAAAAAATATTAGACGAAATTACAGTAGAGTTAATCTCAGCAGAAATAATTCAATTTTTAGAACAATTTAAACAATAAAGAATGAAAGCAGTTATTTATGCTCGGTATTCGAGCGATAATCAGCGTGAAGAGAGTATCGAAGGTCAGATCCGAGATTGCAGAGCTTACGCTGAGTACAACAGAATAGATATTGTCGGCGAGTACATAGACCGCGCTTTCTCGGCAAAGACGGACGACCGCCCCGACTTTCAGCGCATGGTATCCGACAGTTCTAAAAAGCTGTTTGACGTTGTCCTTGTCTGGAAGTTGGACAGGTTTGCCCGTAACCGTTATGATTCTGCCTTTTATCGATACACTCTTCGCAAGAATGGTGTCAAGCTCATTTCCGTCAAGGAAAACATTTCGGACGGACCCGAAGGTATTATTCTTGAATCTATGATTGAGGGTATGGCGGAATATTACTCCGCAAACCTCTCCCAGAATGTCAAACGAGGTTTCCGAGAAAACGCACTCAAAGGTAAATGGAACGGAGGTGCGGTTTCTTTCGGCTATAAGGTTGTGGATCACAAGCTTGCGATCGATGAAGAGAGCTCGCCAATCGTAAGGCTAATGTTTGAGATGTGTGCAGACGGCAAAACCGCCAAAGAGGTGTATACCTATCTCAAAGAAAAGCACGTATGCCGCGCTAACGGAAAGCCTATCGGCTACACGACTGTACTTTATATACTTGGAAGCCGCACCTATATAGGCGAATACAACCATTCCGGCGTTGTCATAGAGAATGGCGTTCCCGCAATCATCTCTAAGGATACCTTCGAGAAAGTACAGGAAATATTGAAAAAGAATTCTATTGCCCCTGCCGCCCATAATGAGGGCAATGATTATCTTCTTACCACTCACCTTTATTGCGGCAAATGCGGAGCGTTGATGACGGCGTATTCGGGCACGAGTCAAAACGGCAATGTATATCGCTACTATATCTGCAATCGCACCAGAAAACATCAATGCGACAAAAAGAAGGTAGAAAAAGATAAGATTGAAGATTTTGTCGTTGCCAAGACAATGGAGTTCTTGAAGAAGGATGAAATCATCGAACGCTTAGCAGATCTGCTCTATAACCTGCAGTACGAGGAAAACACTCTTCTGCCAAGGCTGGAGAGTCAACTCGCCGAAAGGACAAAAGAGATAGACAACATCGTAACGGCAATTCAAAAAGGCGTAGCTTCGGACGCTCTTCTTCTAAGGCTCAATGAGCTAGAAGAAAATAAACGAGCGTTGGAAGATGAAATAAAAAAAGAACAGGCGGAGCGGCCGCTGTTCACCAAAGATCAGTTCAGGATGGCGCTTTATAACTTCCGTAAGGTTGACACGACTACCAAGGAATGCAAAGCCAAACTGATCGATACATTCATTGACAGAATTTATCTGTATGATGACCATATAAAAATCATCTATAACATAAACGGCGAGGATGAACAAATTTCCCTTGACGAGTTGAAAAGTTCGAAAGGGCCACAAAGTGGTCAGCCAGCAACGGGCAGAATTAGGCAAAAACTGCTTAATTTAGCCCGTTTTTTCGTATTTTTCGGGGATTTTATGAGATTCCGAACTGTCCGTCATTGGGAAGTAAATTGGGAAGTTTTTGGGAAGTAAATTTTTGTTTTTTAAGACCGTTTTTGAAACGGCCTTTTTTCTTTTACAGATCGTAGTTCACTTTCTCTGCTTCGGCAAGGATGTATTCCTTCGAATAGTCGGTATAGCCCCTGTCTACTGCGGAAGTCTTAACGTCCTTATCCCCCGAATGCCCGTCCCAGAGCATGACTACCTCGCCGGAAACGCCGCATTCCTTACACCGAGTAATGAAGGTGTAACGAAGTTCGTGCGGGTGATGTTTGGGGAACAGCCTCTTGAACGCGGAGCGCAGCGTATAGACGTTGACGTTCTTTGCCTTCTCGAAGTCCACGAGGTCTTGCACCTTCCGGAACATCGGGGTAAAGGGTATGTACCGCAGAGTGACGTTCCTGCCCATGCGTTCCTTGCTCGTTTCGCATTCGAGGGTATTGCCGTCAATGACCTTTAAGGTCGGCAGTTCGCTCTGTCTGAGCCCGAAATAGGGAAGTATGAGTAACGCGCTCGCTACGTCGTCTTTGCGGTTTCGGCAGAACTCCACGAGTTTCTTTTCCTCGTCCTTCGTAAGGGCGCACCCTTTCTTGCTTTCGTGGTAGGGCAAAACGATCTTTTTCATCGGGGAAGGAAGATTGAAGTCCTCCGCTGCCATATCGAAGATACAGTTGAGCATGAGTTTGAGCTTCTCCGCAGTCCTGTATTTTTCTGCCTCCACGAATGTGAAGAGGTACTGCTGCATGAGCGGGCGGGTGATCTCCGAAAGGTGCAGATGTCCGAACGTCGGCCGCAGGTTGACCTCAAACATACGGGAATATTCCTTGAATGTAGAAGGCTTCGTCGTCTGCTCTTTGAGTTTGAGCCAGTCTTTGGCGTAATCCGCAAAAAGAACTGTTTTTGCCGTCCTGCGCTTGGGATCTGCGACGGGGATATCCTGTACCTCGGCTTGCCCGATCAACTTCTCGATGAATTTCTTTTTCATCGTGTCGAAGTCTTTGGAAGCGACCTCGATGTTATATCCCTGCCTGCGGTAGCGTGCTTGGAAGAGTCCTTGATAATAGCGGAACTTTACGATTCTGTTGTCATAGATGAATGCTTTTTGAAAAGATTTCGGCATGGATTCCAACTCCTTTTTGGTGAAAGATAATGTGCCGGTCTTTTCTTCTTCCGATACTTCCTTTTTGCCTGATACGGGGAATAGAGGCTTGTCCGAACCTGTGAGCGAGCGTAAAGTATCCAATGTAATGGAATCGGCGGCGAGTTTGAGAACGGTCGCCGCGAGGTCGCTCTGGTCGGAGTCGGTATTCTTAATGAACCGTAACAGGTCAGTGAGTTGTTGCTGCTGCATATACCTCCCGTTTCGTGATGGCAGGATTATACCACACAATCACGAAAAAACAAGTCTAATTGAAAAATAGAATATAATTGCAAATAGTTCAAAAAACATTCCCATACCCCTCCGCTTTTGCTTTTTCGGGGCGGCTATGGTAGCATAGTTCCTCGCGGACGTCAACGTCCGCAAAATCGTCGCTTAAAACACGCACAGCGCGGGAAACGGAATGAGATGAGAAAGGAGTTGAGCAGATAAACAAAGGGCTTTGCAGCCCCAAATACGGGCTTAAAACGCAACGATTTTGTCTTTTCCCGTTGACTTCCGCATACCGACAGAGAAGATACTTTCCTTCCACCGTCCTATGCACCTTCGCCTTTTGCCCGAAAAAGGCAAAATCAAATTCGGAGGTGTAGGAAAAATGAAGAATTTAGTTTACGATCTGTCTCACGGAGAGTTCCGTTCCATGAACGAACTCTATGCCCAGCCTATCACCGAACATAACGTCAGGCTTATGGGCGAACTCGCAGCCGTCAATGCCATACGCACCCTTTTGCCGTATTACGGAGAGCAAATGGACAGGCTCTACCGCGCGCTTTTCAAAGACATTCACAGTATGAACAATCCCGAATATACTTTCTCGGACGCCTACGATGTAGCGCAGACAGCCGTCTGTTTCCTTTGGGAGTTCAAAGGCAGGAAAGTTACGGAAAACTACGGCATAAGCCATAACAAAAACATAACCATTCTCACGGCCTGTTACCGCGTGCTGAATAAATATCTGGAACAATTCCGTCAAAAGATACTGCACACCAAACAAACGAACATTTCCGACGACAGACACGGCCTTGCCGCGCCTGCAACTGTGCGGCAGATTCGGGAAGAAGATTACTTAAAGCTTGATACTATCATGAACGCAATGAATATGACGGAGCGGCAGCATTTTCGTTACACGTCTGCGCGGTATTTTGATTATTGCTGTTTTCCTGCGGAGGTTCGGGGAGATCTTCTTCCCGCTTTTCTCCGTCGAACAGGCTCAATTGAACGGGCTTGTCGAACGGACAGTCCTCGTCCTCCGCGTCTAACTCTTCCAACTCTGGGACTTCCTTCTTGACCTTTGTGCCTTTCTTCGGACGGGGTTTCCGAGGCTGCGGCGGGATAGCGATATGGTGGCTGCCGTCATAATAGATTTTACACTTTCTGTATGCCATATTTTACCTGTTTATCCGTTCCAGCAGATATGCGTATAACTTCCGCATAAGGCTTTTCGTATAACTGACGGAGATGCTCAATTCCTTTGCCGTATCCGCCTGTGTTTTGCCTTCCGTAAATATCTTGTGATACACCATTTGCAGCCGCAGAGGTGCGTTGCGGATAAGATCATCGTATTTCCCAATTTTTTGTAATGCGTCAGCCTTAAAGCCGGTATTTTCCGCTTTCCTGAACATCTCCCTGTGCGTATTGTAGTAGCGGATATCCTGTAATTCCGCCGTAAGTTACAAATTTCAGGGCAATAAAAAAAGACCGTGACCGCAGACAAAGTACAGGCGATTTCTCGCTCGTCCAGTCCGGCAGTCACGGTCAACCCGGTTTTTTGTCGTAATTCTCTCGTCACATACGGCACGGCATTATTTGCGTTCACTTCCGCGGTCATCATTCCCACAGGTAGAAAACTTTTCGTTCTCCGTGAATTGAAACCTGATCGGTTTGTTTGTGTTTTTATTTTGCTCTGTTCGTGATTGTTTCCGCTTACTTACCGCGCATAATCGAACTTTGGTCGCTTTGACCACTATACCGTAAAAAAACTTGATCGGATAAACAGTGCTAATAGGGTTATCATCTTTTGCGATCATCAATGTCACGATTATTCTTTATGGTTGGGTTCAGAAAGATCCGATTTTTTGGAAGGCGGATATCCAAAAAAGTTCAGATAATAGCGATAGAAATTTGAGTAATCGCTGAACCCGAGTTTATAGTAAATTTGTGTCGGATTCTCTCCGTTTTTAATAAGACTATGCGCTTTAATCATTTTTTTATTTTTTATATATGTTATGATAGGAGTATTGATTTCATTTTTGAATGTAATTGAAATATAATTGGGGGTCAATTTAAAATATGCGGCAAGCGACTTCAGTGTAATTTTTTTATTGATATTTGCATCAATGTAATCAAGTATTTGTTTGATAAGCGGTTTTAAGTTTGACTTTATAATGCGTGTTTCTTGAGAGGCGTGTTCACAGAGCAACAGCAACAATTCGTTCGTCAAGCCGTGTGCCAATAACAAAAAATCTTCTTTGCTGAAAGTCGTATAATAATATTGAAAACGCTGTATAAAATCAAGAAGATTCTGATCGCTTTCGGCATGAATATACGTTATTTTTTTCAGCCGTTCAATTTGTTTTTTACAATTTTCTTCCAATGAAAAATTTATAATAATTCTTTTATAATCGCTCCCATCAGGAGTGATTACTTTATGATAAATCAATGGCTCGATTACGAGGATTTCGTTGTCCTGCATGAGAAAAATATTATTTTGCGTAACAACTTTAATTTTCCCTTTTACAAGGATTAAAATTTCATAATAATTATGAAAATGCGTATGAAATTTTGACAACTTTGTATCGTCGATTTGATAATCCGATTCAAAATAACAGTAATATAAATTTTTAATTAAATTACTCATGCAAATATTATAACGGAATTTTCGGCAAAAATCAATATTTAGCACGATGAAATATAAATTTGCAATATTTAAGCATAAAAATGCAATTGATATTTTAATTATTGTAAGTATATAATTAAATCAGTTCTGAAAAAGACAGATCATGATGTACAGGAGGAGGACTAAAAGTTGAAAAAAATAATAGCGATGATTCTCGTTTTTGCCTCTTTGTTTGCCGTTGGATGTTCCAACCGCTTTGGTGACGGAGAGGAAATCGATGAAACGAAAACGCAACTGCGCATTGAATACTTCAACGGGGGAGTGGGTAGCGAATGGCTTACGAAAGTTGCAGAACGCTTTGAAGCGGAATATGCAAACGAACCGTTTGAAGAAGGAAAACTTGGCGTGGAAATTATCCTCGGGCCTTCTGAGTCCACCGATTACACCGCGATTTCCAAATCTCCGTATAATCTGTTTTTTACGGAAAACATAGACTATTTTCGTTATGCGGCGCAAGGAAGTTTTCTTGAGATCAGTGATATCGTAAGAGAAACGACATTACCCGGAGAAACAGTTACGCTTGAGCAGAAACTGAGCGATATTCACCGTACTTCTCTTACGGCATTAGACGGCAATTATTATGCCGTACCGCATTATGAATTTTTCCATTCGGCAATGTACGATGCGGATTTGTTTGAAACTTACGGCCTCTTTTATGCGGACGACAGAGATAACGGGAACGGCGGGTTTGTCAAAAATTCTTCGGAACGCCGCTCCGCCGGCCCGGACGGAATTTACGAAACGGGAGACGACGGAATGCCCGTAACTTATGACGAGTTCTTTGCGCTGTGCGATTATATGCTATCCGCCTATAACATCACACCGTTTGTATGGACGGGAGAATCTTCCGGTTATATTCTGAAATTTATTTCTGCTTTGGCAGCGAATTACGGCGGTGCGGAAGATTGGTATGCCAATTATAGTTTCGGCGGACAGGCTAAAATCATCAGCGATTATGACACTTTGGAAGAAAGTACAGTTCAAATCACACCGAATAACGGTTATTTGCTTTCCGCACAGGCGGGTAAGTATTATGCACTCAGATTTTTGGAGAGGATGCTATTAAATTCTGGATATTACCACGGCGATTCTATTTCAAGAACTTATTCGCATGTGGAAGCACAGGAAGACTTTATTTACAGCAAATTGGAAAACGAGCCGATCGCAATGATCATCGAGGGAAGTTTCTGGGAAAACGAAGCAGCCCCTATTTTTCAGCGTTCGATCCAAGATAAAGGAGATGCGGCAAAAAACAGAAAATTCGGTATCATGAGTTTACCTTTGGGAACAAGCGCTGTAACGAGAAAAACGGCTCTTTTAGATAATTCTTTGTCTTATGCCTTCATCAATGCGAATATAAAGAATAACCCTGTTTTGGTGCGGCTTGCAAAACTTTTCCTGCAATATTGTTACACCGACGAATCGCTTGCTGAGTTTACCCGTACGACCAATATGACAAAGGCGGTCGACTGGGATTATCTGAGTGAAGACGGAGAGGATTATGCAGCACTGTCCGATTTCGGCAGGCAACTTTGGGATCTTAAGAGCAATTCTGACGTCGTATATCAAATTTCCGACAACAACTTGTTTATGAATAACTCCAATATGTTCGAATATACTGAACGTTTTATCTCGACGGTGAACGGAACTCCATACCTTTTGCCCATAACGGCTCTGCGCGACGGTATTTCTGCGATAAATTATTTTGAAGGTATGTATGTCGATGCAAACACATGGGAAAGCAACTATGAAGAATATTTTGATTAAAAATTCGATCCGGCGCAGTCAATTGATTTTTTACATTTGCATTGCTATGCTACCGGTTATACAGTTTTGTATATTTTATTTGGGCGTCAATATAAATTCAATTTTTTTGGCTTTCAAAAAATACGACCTGTATTCAAATTCGTACCAGTGGATCGGATTCGATAATTTCGTGAATGTATTTCGCGATTTAGGTACGTTGGTATATCTGAAAGCGGCACTGAGGAATTCTTGTTTCATTTACTTGGCTGGGTTGCTGATTACGACGCCGTTAGCACTTATTTTTTCTTATTATATTTATAAAAAACTGCCTCTTCATAAAACGATCAAAGTTATTCTGTTTATTCCGGTTATGCTTTCCAGTTTGATTGTGATCCTCTTGTTCAAATATTTTGTAGACAGGGCGGTCCCTGCGCTTATCGAACAGATTTTCGGCAAACAGATACCGGGGCTGCTTACCGACACCGAAAGGGCACTCCCGACGATTATATTTTTTAATATCTGGTCTGGTTTCGGTTCTGTCATCCTGCTTTATATCGGTTCGATGAACAGCATTTCCGATTCTTTGGTAGAAGCCGCTCAAATCGACGGCGCGGGAAGTTTGCGCGAATTCTTTTATATCACCCTTCCGCACGTATTTCCTACCTTGTCCGTATATCTCATCACGGGGATCGGCGGATTTTTCACCAATCAAATGGGCTTGTTCAGCTTTTTCGGGACGGAAGCAGAATATGGGCTATATACATTCGGATATTTTTTATATCGAGCCATAAAAGTTGCCGAACCGACGGATTATCCGTACTTGTCTGCAATGGGGCTGCTGATGACAGTGGTTGCCGTCCCCATCACTTATTTGGTGAAATTTTTGCTTGAAAAATTCGGACCGAGTACCGATTGACACGGAGGGGGGAATGGAAAGACATAAGAAACGCAGATTGGACGTTTTTTCAGCCTTGTTGCTGTTGATTTTAATTATACATTGCCTTACGATTTTATTTTTGCTGTATTGGGCCATTTCCACGTCTTTGAAATATCAGGGCGATTACAGGAATAACTTGTATGGCTTGCCGAGCGGGTGGCCATGGGAATGGGAGTGGAGCAATTACAGTGCTGTAATACGGTATTTTTACGTGCCTGTTACGAGAAACGGTATCCCTCAAAAAATTGGCATGGAATATCAATTGCTGTATACGATGATTTATTGTGTGACGGGCGCGTTTATGAGCACGGCGGTTCCTTGCTGTGTGGCATATCTTACGGCAAAATTCAAGTTTGCATTCAATAAAATTTTAGTCGGAATCGTTGTCATCACGATGGTTTTGCCGATTGTCGGAAACAGCGCTTCCACCTTACAGTTTCTCGACTTTTTTGGGCTTTATGATAATGTTTGGCTGAATACGGTAACGCAATTCAATTTTTTAGGCATCTATTTTTTGGTTTTCAGGGCGACCTTTTCCGGTATTCCAAACGATTATCGGGAGGCAGCATACCTTGACGGAGCCAATGATTTTACGGTCTTTTTCAGAATTATGTTGCCGTTGGTCAAAAAGATGTTTTTTACCGTTTTGTTGCTGAAATTCATCAATTATTGGGAAGACTATCAAACGCCCTTGCTGTATGTGCCGAATTATCCTACGCTTGCGTATGGCATTTATTATTTAGCAAATTATTCTTCTATCAATGAAGTGAATACCGTGCCCGCGCGCATGGCCGGATGCATCATTATCGCGGCACCGATCATATTACTCTACATCGTTTTCAGAGAAAAACTTACGGGAAATCTTTCAATGGGAGGTATTAAAGAATAAATGGAGGGAAAAGGGGTATGGAAAAGATCTGTACTGATTTGCGTATTTGCCTTAACTTTTCTTTTGGCGTTGATTTATCTTCTGATAACCGGTACGAAAGCGGATGAAGAGACGCTTGATGTTGCCGATTCGCCGGTTTCCGAAATTTACGTGATCGGTGATACTCTTGTTGTTCCCGAACGCACGTTAGCGTATAACGGGAATGAATATTCTGCCGATCATTATGTACAGTGCCCCGATAAAAAAACGATTGGCGCTGATACGCTTACGCTCGATCAGGGTGGGGAATACCGGCTCGTATATTTCGCTTGGGCAGAGGGCGTTTATCTGAAAGAATCTTTTGATTTTTATGTGGCGGAAAATTTATATGAAGTTACTTCCATGCGTTCGGCGGTCTCCTATGGCGAGAGCGAGGCGTATCCGGGAGTCAACGGAATTTTAGTCAGGCTGGCATCGGGAGACAGTTTCAGGTTCAACCGCGCCGTAGACATTTCGGAATTCGGATCAGCGGACAGTATTTTTTCGATGATTCTGACGCCGGAGACGATCGGCATTGCCGATGCACAGGAAATTTCGGTAACTCTGACAGACTGCTATAACAGCGATAATTATATTGTGATTACAGTCAAGCAAAACACGGCATCCACCACGGATACGCAGTATTATACTTCCTATGCGACGGCAAATGCCGGCAATATACAAGTACCTACGGGAATGGAACGGCATTCTTCGGGCGAATATTTATATAACGGGGATTTGTACAAGATTCATAAGAACAATCGTTACGGGGCATATTTTCGCTTTTCTATGACAGGCCGTTTTTCTTCTTCTGATCAGATGGTTGGGAGCGAGGTGCTGGGGTTTTCTTTGGATCCCGCAACAAAATCTGCATACGTAATTAACGGAACTTCCGCTCCGCTGTTTGTTTCCGATCTCGATGATCCGCAGATTTATGATACCGTTTGGCAGGGCTTTTCCGGCGGTAAAGTTTTCGTTTCCGTTTCGGCCGCATCCTATAATGCGACGACCGCCTCTTTCGCGATTACGGCTATAGGAGGAAAAAGCGTCGAAGAGGAAAACATTTTCGTCAAAAACGACCCTCCAATCATCCAAATCGATTATGAGGGGTACAATGACATTCCCGACGCGATTGTCGGCGCCGATTATCCTGTTTTCCGCGCAACGGCGTTCAGCGCGTATGATGAAAACCCGAGTTTGACGCAACGTGTCTTTTATAGTTATGACAGCCCTTCATCGCGCTTTGAAGTGGATGTTGCGGACGGAAGGTTTCAAACGAAATATGAGGGCACATATTCCATCGTTTATACCGCCAAAGACCGCTACGGAAATGAAAAGGTAGAAGAAGTCCGGGTCAACTGCGTTGAAACGGATAAAAAGTTGGCGGTCACATTAAATCCGGAAACGGAAAGCGGCGTCGCTGGGATGGTGGTATCAGTAGCCGAACCTGAAATCATTTCTTATTATGGAGACGATTATACGCTTGAAATTTCCGCTTGTCTGCAGGATTCGGATATCCGTTATGAAATCGGAGAAGACCTGCAATTTATTCCTCAATTTTCCGGGACATATGAGATCCGATACTTCTGCCAAGATATTTCAGGGCGGGCGGAAGAAAGTTATCTGATCAAAATTTCTGCCAACGAAGCCCCGATCTTGCCTGAAATAAATCTTCCTGCGTACCTGATAGCCGGGGCGACGTATGAATTGCCTCAAATCAGTGCCGTGACGTATCCCGAAGGTGTTCCCGAGCAAACGCCGCTTGCCGAGATCTCGATAACGGAAGTGGGCGGAAATCGGCAAGATTCCGTTCAGACTGACGGGAATATTTATACGGTCGGAAACTGCGAATATGTCGAAATTACCTATTCCGTTCAGACTGACGGAGGATATGATTCTTTTAGCAAACGCATCAAGGTGATCGATACCGGTTACGGAGAGTCGTTAGACCTTGCCGCATACTTTTATGATGCGGACGGGGCATTTGAAAACGAAAAGAATCTGCTTTATATCAATTACTATACTAAGCAAACAACGGCAAACGAGGCGGAACTGGTGTTCATTAACCGCGTTTCATCTAAAAATTTTTCTTTCGAATTTAACGGCGATCCGGATCGCCGAGCATTTGAAGGTATAGAACTGATTTTGACAAGCGCGACCTCCGGCAACAGAAGTATCCGATTCACTTATCTTTCCGCAGAAGCGTCGACGGAATTTTATATCAACGGGATTTTGGCTGGTTCTATCCGAACGGATATGTTTTCAACGTCTGAGCGTCTCCGTTGCAGTTACGACGATGGCGATTTGACCGTATCGGTCGCCGATGACGGCGTATGGGATATCACGGATTTTGTTGCAAATTTTTCTGGGTTCAATGATATGGTATATTTGACGATCAGACTGATCGGCATAGAAGGAGCGGCGGGGCTCAGAGTGTACCGCCTTTGCGGTCAACAATTTGGCAGCAGTGAAATGGACAGGATAGCTCCCAATATCAATGTTACTCCGATAAGCGGCATTCGAGCATACGGTGAGATCCTTACTTTGAACGGTGCGGAAATTTATGATGTGTTGGATCCTCTTACGCAATATAACTTTGAAGTTCGCGATCCTTCAGGTAATATTGTTCGGTCAACGGACGGGATTTTGCTGACAGGCGTCGATCCTTCCCTGAATTATACGATACAGTTAAATGCGTTCGGAAATTGGCTTGTAACCTACACTGCGCAAGATGCGGCGGGGACTATCGCAAACTATTCTTATGCTATCAATGTTCCGGATACGGAACCTCCCGTCATCCTGTTGGAAGGCGCTGTTTCTGAAGGCAGCGTTCATACTGCGATTCGTCTCCCTTCCGTTCAAGTATCCGACAATATCACGGAAGAACCTGTATTGATCGTTATACTTCGTGATCCTGACGGAAGGATGCAGTCGATAAACGGCGATACGTTCACAGTGAGCAGGGAAGGGAAGTATACTCTGTATTACTATGCCTTAGACGAAGAGGGCAACTGCAGTGTGAGCAGTTATGAAATTCTAGTAAAAGGATGAGCGCCATGAAAAAGAAAATCGTTTACTTTCTTTTGATATTTTCGTTTTGTTTCTCTCTGTGCGGATGCGCGGACGGCGCAAATGATGCGACCGTGAACGTTTACGAATCTGCGCCTTATGACGGAGGCATCCATGAAATCCATACGGCGCCGACCGACTCGTATCTGTTCGAGGACGGAAAAAGCGAATATTCGGTTTTGATCCCTGAAAATGCTTCGTCTACGGTGCGTACGTCGGCTACGGAACTGACGTCTTTTTTGTATGAATCGATCGGTATCGTATTACCCGTCATTTCCGAGGATGCGCTGCCTTCAAACACAAAAGTTCTTTCCGTTGGGAACACGCGGGCTGCGCAGAGTGCAGGCATTATATTCAATTATGAACAACTCGGTTCACAGGGGTATTTGATACGCACGGTGGGAGAAAATGTTTATATGGGCGGCGCAGGGGATTTTGGAACACTGTATTCCGTCTACGGATTCCTGTCTTTGACTGTCGGATACGATTACTACTATACCGATTGCTATTATGTCGAAAAATATCCGGAAAGCCTTGCGCTGCTCGATTACGATGTCACTGATGTGCCGGATATCGAATACCGCGACGCGACATACGGATATGTAACGGAAGATTCCGCAGTCGCGAATAGATACCGTATGATACGCCGGGAATCCTTCTGTCTGCCAATAGGGGGAAAGATTGGGCACAATGCACTTTCCTGGCTGAAATCGGATATAAACACTTTTTTGCATCCCGACTGGTTTGACAGCGCCAACAACCCTTCTCAGCCATGCTACACAGCGCACGGAAATGACGACGAATATGCCCTTATGCTGCAATGCGCCGTTCAGAGTTTGCAGGAATCGTTGATGGAAAACAGGGATATGTCGGTCGTACTGTTCGCTTGCGAGGATAACTATGAAGTTTGTACCTGTTCTTCCTGCTTGGAAGCGCGCGAATATTATGGAAGCGACGCGGGCGCAATGGTCATTTTTGTGAATGCGATCAAAAACGAAATAGATAAATGGTTTGAAGGGGAGGGCAAAGAATATGCCCGCGATCTTACGATTGCCTTCTATGCGTACCTCGGTTATGAGGAAGCGCCTTCTCGGAACGTCGTATGTTCGGATGGCGTCGTCCCTTATATCGCTTTGATCCATGCGGATTATATGGTAGGGCTCGATCGGCCGGAAAATGCCGAATATTATCAGGTGATAGAAGATTGGCACGCCCTTTCCGACGATATACATTTTTATTTTTACGATACGAATTACAGTTATTATTTTACGCCATACAACACTTTTGATTCTATGCAAGACAATTACCGGCTTGCGGCGTCGTTCGGCTCATCTCTCATACACAACCTAGGGCAGCCGAACCAGACGAGTTTTTCAACAGGATTTTCCGTTTTGAAGGTGTATCTTGAAAGCAAACTCGGGTGGAACGTCAATGCCGATGTATCTGCGCTGACCGATCTGTTCTTCGAAAGATATTTTGAATCCGCGGCGGAACCTATGAGAAAATACTTCGATGAATATCGCCTGCATGCGGTTTTGCAGCATGATGAATTAGGGTACAGCGGATTTAATACGATTTACAGAGAGGCGGTTACTGCCGAATTTTGGCCGAGGAATCTGTTGGAACGCTGGATTGGATATACGAACGAGGCAATGGAGGCGATCGCTCCTTTGCAGGAAACAGACCAATCTTTATACGATAAACTGTATAAAAGAATTTCGGGTGAGCGCGTAAATTTATATTATCTCTATATCGAATTATATGATAATTATGTTGATTCAGCCGAATTGGATCAGATGAAACAGACGACGAAGAATGACGTCGACGCTTTGGGAATGAGATATTTTAAAGAAAACACCGTGAATGGACCTTTGTCTATACTCTGGTCCTCCTGGGGTGTTTAAAATAAAAGAGGGGATAAAAAGATGAAAAAAACCATGTTGTTCTTACTCTCAGCCGCTTTGCTGTGTTTCGGATGTTTTATGCTTGCGGCTTGCAACAAAAACAAAGCCGGCAAAACGGAAACGGAACTCGTTTTGAGTTTGCAGGAATTGGAAATGAAACGCTTTACGCAGCAAACACTGACCGTAACGTCTACGAACGCAGAGGGTACGGTAAGTTGGACGAGCAGCGCTCCGGAAGTTGCCGTTGTGGAAGAGGGCACGGTTACCGCGCTCTCCGTCGGTGAGGCGGTCATCACCGCGAGCATCGGAGATGTTTCAGATACCTGCATCGTTACGGTAATCGAAAACGAATCCGTTCCGATCGTGGCTCTCGATAAGGAAGTTGCTGACGTGGCGGTCGGTAGTTCTTTGACTGTTCGGGCGAGCGTTTTGTTCGACGGGGACGAATATCCTTCCGACTTTTCATTTGAAATGGAGAATACCGAAATAGCGACCGTATCGGCGGAGGGTGTCATAACCGGGGTCAAAGCGGGAGGAGAAACCGTGTTGACCGTAAGCACGACGTGGCGCGGGGCTTCTCTGACGGAAACGATTCCAGTTAAAGTGAAAGAGGTGGTGCAATTATCGTGGGAGCATGGCGATATTACGGTTTATACTTCCGATGCGGTGGACGGATTGGCAAAGACGTTTCAAGCGATCCCGGTCGTGATGGAAAACGGGAAGCCGGTTTCCGATGCTGAGGTCGAATTTTTATTGGATGACGGCAACGGAGGGGAAGTTTCATCTATCGTGACCATCAACGATGCCGGCCTTTTGGAGGCGAAAGGAACGGAGGGCACGGCATATTTGACTTTCCTGTATACATCTTCGGGCGGCATAGAATATCAATCGCCCCGCCTTACGGTAAGTTGTCAGATCCCTGTACAGACGATCGACGGCATCGATATCGAACTCGGGGTTGATTCAAATAATCTTGAAAATACCGATATAACCCTGACGGGCGCCATATTCGGCGATGCGGATACGGAAATAACGAAAATTGTGTGCGACGGAGAAGAACTTACCTTCTTAGACGGAAAATTTACCGTTGCGGGCAGCGGGGAATACGCTTGGACGGTCTACAACAGCGCGGGATATGCGTGGGAAACAGATGTCACTCTTGCGACTTTGATCATATCGGATGCTGAAGAACTTGACAAGATGTCTGCAATTCTGACTGCTTCGGCCGATAATGCGGAACCGGTGACAGACGGAAGCAACCAGTACACCGTTTATACTTATCATGGGTATTTTATTCTCGATGACGACATAGATTACAAAAATGCCACCTATTATGGACCCGCAGTGCTCAGATTTAACGGAATTACTGCTTTCAATAAACCGTCAAGCGGATTCGCTGGGGTGTTTGACGGCAGAGGGCATACCATACGCAATATTACATTTGCTCATCGGCAAATTACCGATATCCGCGATATCAACAGCGGCATGTTCGGAGCCGTCGCTGCATCGGGGACCGTCAAAAATGTCGGGTTGCTCAACATATCCGTAACTTCCGGTTTTGCTGCCGCGCTCGCTTGCAATTTGTATGGAACAGTCGACAACGTTTATATTCATGTTTCCAACTATACGGCGGGTAGCGATGCAGGGATCATCGCCTCTCAGATGTTGGGCGGCAAGATTACGAACAGCGTAATTTATTTGGATAATGTCAATGTTTCCGGGAATGCCGGCGCTATCGTCAGTTGCATAACGGGAACGGATTATACGGTTGAAAACGTATATGTCGTGAAGGGCAACATTGTCAACGACTTCTCGCACACATGGGGCGGGCACAGCAACATCGATAATAAAATCGATTCCACAAAAAACGTGATCAGCTTGGAATCAAGTTTTGAAATGAGTTTGGTGGAGCAGAACGGATTCGTACGGGAATACTGGAATTTTGACGGCGAATATCCGCGTATGCAATCGGCGATTGAAACAAAACAAATCGTACTCAACCAATCCAATGTTTCGTTGTCGCTTTATGAAACGGGTAATTTGACGGCGACGATTACGAATTCGTGGGGAGAAACACTGAGCGAAACGGTCATTTGGAGTAGCAGTGCGCCCGATAGAGTTACCGTAGAGGATGGCCTTTTGACCGCTGTCGGCGTAGGTGATGCGGTCATTACCGCGAAACTCGCGAGCGGCGAAACGGCATCCTGTGCTGTGTCCGTATCTGATTCTGATCAGAAGCCGACGCTCGTTTGCGGAAAAGATTCTGTCTCTTTGAGCGTTGGGGCGTCCGTAACTTTAGACCTGTCCGTATTTTTCGGAGATGATTCGTATACCGATTTTTCAGCGGAATATTCCGGATATGACGATACGGTTATTTCCGTTGAAAACGGAACGATACGCGGGCTTGCGAACGGGGAAACGAGCGTTACCGTTTCAGCGCTTTGGCGTGGCGCACGCCTCACATTGGAGGTGGCGGTTACGGTCAGCAACGATGTCGTTTTGGCTTGGGGATCTGATTCTAAATTGACGCTCTATACCTCCGTTGATCTGAACGACTATATGCATAGCGCCCAAACTTCTCCGAGCGTAACGGTCAACGGCGACCAAATAGAGGAGCCCACCCTTACTTTTGCGGTCGAAGACGCCTCCGGCTTGGAAAGCACGCTCGTCTCTGTAGGCGAAGGCGGCCTGATTACGGCAAATCAAAATTGTGAGGAAGGAACCGTATATGTCAGGTTTATTTATGATTTGAACGGGAATCCGTTTTATTCTCCGGACTTGGAGATTGAGGTGATTTGTCCGACCGTAACAATAACCGATACGATCGATATAGAACTCGGCGTAAACTCCGAATATATTGAAAACGACAGCTTACAACTTACCGGGGCAATGTTCGGGGAAGAAGATGCTGAAATTCTCAGAGTCGTACAAGGCGGGGCCCCGCTTTCCGTTGCGGAGGGTGTCATCGAAGGAATTTCAAGCGGAGAATATGCATGGACCGTTTACAATAGCGCAGGATATGCGTGGGAAGCGAATGTTGTCCTCGCAACGCTGATCATTTCCGATGCGGGCGAATTGGACGTGATGTCTCTTATCCTGCAGGCATCTGTTTTAGAAGAAGAAACCGTAATCGCTACATATACGCACAGAATTTATCACGGGTATTTTATTCTTGACCGGAACATCGACTATAGCGGACAAAAATATGATTCTCCGATCGGCGTGCGTGAAAGCAATATCAATAACGGGTTTGTCGGCGTGTTTGACGGACGCGGATATACCATTACGAATATTGTATTCGAAAGGGTAAACGATACGGATAACCGCCATGTAAAAAGCGGGCTGTTCGGCGCGGTCGGTTACGGGGGTATGGTGAAAAATCTGTCCATAACGGAAGTCCATCTTACCAATACATGGGCGGCAACTTTCGGCATCGCGCTGTTCGGGAAAATTGAGAACGTGCACGTTGAAATAGTCGATTTTGCCGCATCTGCTTCAGGGATCGCCATGTATGCGTATGCATCTCACAGCGACGGAACACAGACGGTCAATGCCGGAGCCGAAATGTACGACAGTTCCGTGCGGATGAATCTGTCGGCGGCGGTTACCGGCGGGAGCGAAGGCGGAGGTTTCTTCCTCAGGGTCAACGGCGACGGCTATGCCGGTAAATTTGTCAACAACTATTTCATCAACGAGCAGGTAACTTATACAAACGGTTGGGGTAATACGGCGAATTCGCTCCTGAAAGATAAATTGGAAGCGACTGGAAATTTAAATTATATTCTTTCCGATATGACACAATTGACAGCGCAGACATATGAGGGCGGAAATACGCCTGTGCCGATCTCGTTGGAAGGCGCGGTATTTTCCGATGAAACGGAAATCATTTTGTTTGACGGAAATCGTATCGTCGATTACACGTTGAATACGGCAGAAGGCAATACGGAGATTCTGTTGGATGCCGCTGTGTTTAAAGGGGTAGAAAACGGGAATCATGAATTGCTCATTCTTTACGGAGGAGTTGGATATTCGGTCGAATTGACAGTGAACGTTTAATGGCAGGTCGCTCGGGCAGAGTTTCTGCCCGAGCGAAAATCGGAGGGAGACATGAATATAAAACTGTGCGCTTTTGCGGATGAAGGGGCGAAAGACTTCTCTGCACAATTACAAATACTGAAACAAGAAAGAATACCGCTTATAGAATTGCGCTGTTTGGACGGTATCAATATATCCGACATAAGTTTGAATGATGCAATCAAATATAAAAAATTGCTGGATGATGCAGATATAGCAGTATGGTCGCTCGGATCGCCTTTGGGAAAGATGTCGACAAACGAAAAGTTTGGAAAGGAAACAGCCAAAGCGGACCACCTGTTCAAATTGGCGCAGATCTTTGAAACGGACAGGATAAGGATCTTTTCATTTTATACAAGCGAGCATGCCGCGGACAGAGCGAAAGTTCTATATCGCCTTCGTATATTTGCAGGGCAGGCAAAAAATTACGGGATTACTTTATTTCATGAAAATGAAAAGGGCATTTACGGAGACCTGCCGGAAAGGGTGAAAGATCTCTTGGACCACGTTCAAAATCTCGGTTGCGTGTTTGATCCGGCTAATTATGTGCAATGCGGAGCCGACGCTTTTAAAGCGGCAGAAATTCTACAAGGCAGGATCGGATACTATCACATAAAAGACGCAAAATTTTCCGACGGCGAGGTCGTTCCGGCGGGAGAAGGAAACGGCCAGATCAAAAAAATAATTGCCAATATCGCTGAAGATACCGTGCTCAGTTTGGAACCCCATCTTATGCACGCGAAGAACGCAGAGCAAATTTACGGCTCTCGGCAGGCAGCGTTTGCTGTTGCGGCGCAGGCCCTGCGTAAAATTTTGAAAGAGACAGGCTTTACGGAGGATAAGGAGAGTTTGATATGGAAAAAGTGAAATTCGGGATCATCGGCGTCGGGAATATGGGTACAAACCATCTGCGTTTTTTTCAACAGGGAAAAATCCGAAACGGAACAGTTACAGCCGTAGCGGATATAAATCGTGATAGGTTGATCAAGGCGAAAAATACTTTCGGAGAGCAATTTGAGTTGTATGATTCCGGAGCGCAATTGATTGAAAAAGCGGATGTGGACGCCATTGTCGTGGCCGTACCGCATTACGGTCATGCTGAAATTTGCATCCAAGCGTTCAACAAGGGATTGCATGTACTGTGTGAAAAACCTGCCGGCGTATATACGAAGCAGGTCAAAGAAATGAACGCTGTAGCCGAAAAGAGCGGGAAAATATTTACGATCATGTACAATCAAAGGACAAACCCGCTATACAAAAAAATGCATGATCTCGTTGCAGATGGAACGATCGGAGAGATTCGAAGAGTAAACTGGCTTATTACAAACTGGTTTAGAACGCAGTTTTATTACGATTCCGGATCATGGCGGGCCACATGGAAAGGAGAAGGCGGCGGCGTACTTATGAATCAGTGCCCGCATCAACTGGATCTTTTGCAGTGGATATGCGGCATGATGCCCGTTCGGGTAAGAGCGTTTTGCAAATTCGGCTATTGGCACAAGATAGAAACGGAAGACGATGTTACGGCATATTTCGAATTCCCGAACGGCGCCACGGGCTGTTTTATTACTTCCACGGCAGATGCACCGGGAACAAACAGATTTGAAATACTCGGCTCAAAGGGCAAACTTGTATGTGAAAACGACGCTTTGACGGTGCGCTTATTGCCTTGTGATCTGCAAGATTTTCTGATGTCTCAAAAAAATGCCTTCGCAGAACCTGAATATACGGAAAAAATTTTCCCTCAGGGAGGAGAAAACCCTCAACACGTCGGCATATTGAATAATTTTACGAATGCAATTTTAGGACTTGAACCGCTTTATGTGGACGGCAGAGAAGGGGTGAAATGCGTTGAAATGATCAACGCCATGTTATTGTCTCAATGGGAAAATCAAGAGGTTTTATTGCCGATAGACGATGAATATTATTGCAAAAAATTAAAAGAAAAAATAAAGGATTCAAAGGAAAAGTCTCATGGCGATCTTTTGTTGGATAATTCTATGTCTTACGGCGGGTCGAAATAAAATTGAGAGGAAAAAAAATATGAAAATTTTAAAGAGGACCATAGCGCTGTTGCTCGTTGTCGCCTGCGCTTTGGTTTTGGTACTGTGTGCTGCCTGTTCCGATACGGGCAGCATAGATGCAGGTAAAGGTGAAAACGGCACTCAGACGGAAACACCCGAAGAGGGCGGCAATACAGGCGGCGGGCAGACGGGGGAAAGTCCCGTTTACGATGTCAGTTTGAGCAAAACCTCTTATTCTTTGCTGTTGGATGATGATTTGCTGAGTAGCCTTGTCCTTGAAGCGACGGCTTATACTGACGGCAAAGCGGAGCCGGATGCACGGATAGAATTTTCTATCGCTGACGAAACTGTCGCCGAAGTGGGTACGGACGGAATGCTTACGGCAAAGGCGCACGGCAGAACGACTGTGACCGCTTCTTACTGCGGCGAAACCGCTACCGCCGAAGTGCTCGTTTATGCTTCAGCTACGGAAGAACAAGTCAATTCTTTTGACGAAGAGTATGTACGCCGTTTCGGAAGGCAATATATTACGAGCGACGGGCTGAATGCCGACCACGTTGCTTCGGGCGTTGAAGTAACTTTTTACGGCACGCTGCTCACGGCAGAAATCTATGCGTCTTCCGCGATATACGCTACGATATTCGTTGACGGCGGAGAAGGCTCATTTACGCCGCTTTCAAGCGGGAAAAAAACGTATACTCTTGCATCGGGAATGGAAGAAGGCATACATACCGTGCGCGTTCTGAAATCTTCTGAGATATACGACGGCAAACTCGTCTTTTCGTCTTTCGGCGCAGAACGGTTTCTCAAACCGCAAAAAGCCCCCGAACTGAAAATAGAATTTGTGGGCGATTCCCTGACGACGGGTTACGGCGTTTTGGGCAACAGCGGAGAAGGACGCACGATACAAAATTCCGACGCCTGTTCGAGTTTTGCATATCTTACGGCGCAAAAACTCGGTGCGGATCATTCCTGCGTGGCAATCCAGGGTATTTGCGTCAAGGCCTACCATTGGCAGAGCTCCCGGAATATGGAGGAAATGTATGCCTATGTGTCGCCGATGCATACGCAAGCACATGAACCTGAACGGGATATCGACGTGATTGTACTCAATCTCGGCACGAATGACGCCTCTTATATTACAACCAAAAATGCGTCTTACGCGGAGCAATTCCCTGAAGATTACAAGGAATTTCTCGCACTGATCAGAAGCAAACATACAAACGCATATATCATATGTACGTATGGGATGATGGGTGAAAATGCGAGCATCTCCAGCGGCATCGATCAGGCGATAGAGCAACTCAACGACGGAAAGATTATCTATCTGCCTTCTCCAGTACAAAACAGAGAGGGCGCAAACGGGCACCCAAACAAGGCGGCACACATTGTCATGGCGAATTATCTTGCGGAGTTTATTCGAATGCTTCCATTATAAAAGTTACAAAACTGGTCTTTATAAACCTGTTCTTTTGCAAAACCTCGGATTTTACCGAGGTTTTTTGTCTAAAAAGAAACCCACCGGCTATGCCGGTGGTGGCGAGGGGCAGAGAAAAGGCTTTAGCAGCAGCAAGCGTCAGTATACAAAAAAACTCCGGTGTGCTAAACTGAATGTAAGGCTCGCAACCGTACACAAGAAAAGCACACAGGAGGACGTTTTGATGAAAAATCAAGAAAACGACACATTCAGTTTAGCACACACGACGTGGAAATGTCAATACCATATCGTGTTCACGCCGAAATATCGCAGGCAAATCATATACGGAAAATATAAAGCGGCATTAGGAAAGATATTACGGCGGATATGTGAGCGATGCGAGGGAGTGGAAATTATAGAGGCAAATGCGTGTGAAGACCATATCCATATGCTGGTAACAATACCGCCGAAGCTGAGCGTAAGCAAATTCATGGGGATAATCAAAGGGAAGAGCATCCTGATGATATTTGACCAATTCGCCAATCTGAAATACAAGTATGGGAACAGGCATTTTTGGTGCAGAGGATACTATGTAGATACTGTCACATATTTTTATGGACACTATATTTAGGGCGGAAAATTTTGTTCCGTTAGCACATAATGAATAAAAATAATAAGTTGCTCCCTCATTTCGGAGCAGTTTCGTAAATTATAATCTTAAATTCATTGCTTTGTGAAACTAGCATTAAGATTTCTTTTCCTCAATAAAACTCAAATAGTCGTTTGTATTTTATTTTTCATAAGCCATCACCGAAAATGCCTTGTCAAAGTATATAAAAAGTGATAGAATATAATCTCGACCTATCTTAATATTGTATCTGTGAAAGTATGCTCTTTGGTAGAGTGTACCTTTTTCGCGTACATAAATCTTTCACAGATTTTAAGATAGTGTCGCAACTAAGCGGAGAGGACATTTTACAGGTGTCGTCTTTCGTTTGGAGGTCGGCACTTTTTTCTTTGGAGGAAATTTATGAAAAAAATGATTGAGATAGTTTTTTTAGAAAACGAACTTTGGTATGGAGGAGCAGTAGCTTTCGGGGAAAAATATCCAATAGGAAAAGAAGATGAGTTTTCCATTAATTTAAGTTTTAATCAAACCTATAATCAGTTAAACCCGGTTTTTTTCAGCAATAAGGGAAGATATATTTGGTTTGAAAACGGAGGGCGTGTATCTTTTAACCGAGGCATTATTCAAATTGATGCCCCGTCTTACGAATTGAATAATGCAGGTGGTACGTTGAAAGATGCCGTTCTTGCAGCAGCGAACAAACATTATCCGCCGACTGGTACGATGCCGGATAAGCGTGCTTTTGAAGGTCCTCAGTATTGTTCCTGGGTAGTTCTGCTTTGGCATCAAAATCAGCAATCGCTCTTACAATATGCGCGGGGCATCGTTGAAAAGGGATACAAACCTGGGATATTCATCATCGACGATACATGGCAGAAAGCCTACGGGGTATGGGAGTTCAATCGCGAATATTTTCCGGAACCGGAAAAGATGATTCGGGAATTGAAAGATATGGGGTTTCTCGTTGCGCTGTGGCTTGCTCCATACGTTTCTCCAGACATGCCCTATATATCCGAAGATGCGCCGGGAATTTTCCGGCATATTGAGGAAAAGCGCGTGATTATGGACGATAAGGGGGAACGTCCGTTGATTTGCTACTGGTGGGAAGGATTTTCTGCGGTGTTGGATTTTAGGAATGAGAGTGCGAAAGAATGGATTAATTCACAAGCAAAACGACTGGAAAGAAAATACGGTATTTCCGGGTTCAAACTTGACGGAGGCGATCCGCCTTATCTCGGAATAGAATATCTCGATGGAAATCTCCTTAATTCTTTGTGGATTGAAAGTATAGACAGTGATTTGAAAGAAGCGCGATGTTGTTATAAATTGGGAGGTCAGCCGATTATACAGCGACTGAATGATAAGGCTCATATTTGGGAATCAGATGACAGTGTTTATCTGCGATTAGGACTTTCTTCACTGTTGCCGCTTATTATGGCACAAGGTGTGAGCGGGTATTACTATGGATGTGCCGATATGGTTGGAGGAGGCCTGTCTTCGGATTTTATCGATAAGGAATCACTCGACGACGAATTGATTATTCGTTGGTGCCAGGCATCTGCGCTTTTACCTATAATTCAGTTTTCTCTTGACGTATGGAACAGGGAGAAAAACCGCGTTGCGGAGTGTTGCCGAAAGGCTTTGGATTTAAGGCAGAAACTATTACCTTATCTTCTGGAACTTTTAGAAAACGCATCTCACACTGGAATTCCCGCAATACGTTATATGGAATTCGATTATCCGAATCAGAATTTGGAAGGTATTAAAAATCAGTTTATGCTCGGAGAGAAATATCTCGTAGCTCCCGTCCTGAAAAAAGGCGCGACATCACGGGAAGTCAGATTCCCTTGCGGAATGTGGCGGGATTTTGAAAACGGAAAGGTTTATGAAGGCGGAAGGAGTGCCGTAGTGGATGCACCCATTGATAAACTGCCGGTATTTGAAAAGATAAAGGGTATCTGAGCTTTAAGGCGGAGAGTGGTCAAAATTGATAAATGATAAAACGGTCTCGTTGTAAAGTCGATATAAGCAACTGTCTTATATTTTTATGTTGCATAGTTTATTTTGTCAGTTATATAACAAGACTAAATTTTAATGCTGTTATGGCGGAAATGATAGAGGTACAAGTACTTGATGGCAAAACAGCTGGACTTGTGGGTATGGTGTTGTTTATCACATACGGTGCAGGCCAGATAGTTAGTGGTATGGCAGGAGATAAAATCGGACCAGAAAATCTTATCTTTATGGGGCTGATTATAGCTGCTGTCTGTAATGTTTTGATGCCGTTTCTGAATACAGTATTCCTCTTTTGTTTCGTTTGGGGTGTTAACGGGTTTGCGCAGGCAATGCTTTGGCCGCCTATCGTGAAATTACTGAGCAAGTATTTGACCGATGCGAAATATGCGAAGGGGTGTTTCTTCGTTTCGCTGGCAAGCCATGTAGCCACGGTCGCGATTTATCTTTTAGTACCGTTTTGTATTGTGCTTGTAGGGTGGAAAAGCGTATTTTGGTGCGCAAGTACGGTAACATTTCTTGTTTGTATAGTATGGGGGGGGGGGAGGCTTTTGTAGGATAAAATCGAAAATTATTGATTCCGATCTCAAGTCAACACTTATTAAACAGCCTGAACCGCAAAAGAATGGTTTTGGCATTGCGGTAATTGCAAGCGGATTAATTTTTATTTTACTAGTAATTATGTTACAAGGAATTTTAAAGGACGGAATTACCTCATGGATGCCGACTTATATGAATGAAGTATTCGGACTGACGTCAAAAATTTCGATTTTAATGAATGTTTTTTTACCTGTATTCAGTATACTATGCGTATATTTTGCCAGTATTCTTTACCGTAAGGTATTTAAAAACGAATTGACAGAATCGCTCGTGTTTTTTTGGCTGCGTTGGTGTTGAGTATAATATTTTATATATTTAAATCGAGTATAGTTATGTCGATTGTTTGTGCTGCTTTAATTACTGGTTTTATGCATCGTCTTTTTTGGAGTAAGGATAGATTACTTGTTGGGCAGAGATGATACTTTAATCGAAACCAATAGGACAAACATAGATATAGAAACGATTGATTTTAACATAGTGCTTATTGAGTTTGGACAAAAGTTTTCCTATATATTAAGGAAAAATAATCTGACACGATATGCTGTTTCAAATAGTTTAAGTGTTAATGCAAAGGCGGTTTCAAAATGGCTGACCGGCAAAAGCGTGCCCGAAACAGTAAATTTAATAAAATTGGCAAATATGGCAGATTTATCGGTTGATGAATTACTTGGACAAGAATCGGTCAGTAAAAGCCTTTCTTCGGCGGGTAATGTATGGCCTGTTTTATAAAGATTTAAACGGGGCCGCAATCTTACAACTCAATATCATGCAGCGGCCTCGGTAAACCAAATTTTTGGATTTGCCGGGGCTTTTTATGAACTCGACATTAGGCGCTGAGTTCATTTTTTATACTATGCTCGCAAAATTATCATTCCAAAGACTGACAAAAATAAGAAATCATGTCGAATTGTCGATCATGTGTCGATTCGGGGGAGAAAGAGAATAAAGGATTATTGATAAAAACAAGAAACGGAAATATTGACGAAAATTAAATGAATGTGGTATAATTTTAATCAAGGGATCAAAAGTATGCGAATAAAGAGAGATGAGGCTACCTTCAAGCAATTTATTAAAAAAATAGCTGAAGGGAACGAAAAAGGTTTTGAAGGATTTTATAATACATATGTATCGTTTATTTTTACAGTAGCCCTATCTGTATGCAAAGCAGAGGATTTGGCGAATGAGATCGTTGACGATGTTTTGATAAAAATATGGAATTCCGCGGAAACATTGAAAGATATTAAAAATCCGGATGCTTGGTTGTATACGGTTACATTAAATTTTGCAAAAAGCAAAATAAAACAAAAGCGAGAAAACTTGCCTTTAACGGAAGAAATCGTAAGTAAAAACGATTCATATAAAAAAGTGTTGGACAAAGATTCTTTTTATTTTTTAATAAAGCCATTATCTTTGTTTGAGCAAGAAATTTTTGTCTTAAGATTTTTACGCGATAAAACATTTAAAGAAATAGCCCGAATTATGAATAGGCCGATAGGAACAATCACATCTGTATATTATACGTCACTGAAAAAAATTAAAAATTTTTTGGAAAAAGAAAAAATTTAAAAAATTCATAAAAAATTCATAAAAATCTGTTTGTTGAATCGTCTTTATAGATAGTAATATCACGCAAAGGAGATTTTTATGAAACGCAAACTTTTAATCGGTATCTTAATAGTAGGAATGTTTGTATTTTGTGGTTGCATGAGTGGATTTATGGGCGTACCCAAGCAGCAGGAAAATAAAGAAACATTCGGGATAACTTCGCTCAGCTTAGAAGAGTTTGAAGACCGGGAGTATGGCCAGGTATATTGCGGTGAAGTAAAACCGGTCAACAAGCAGGAGACAATCAGTTATCATCATAAAGAAACGTTAGAATACGAAATAAACGGAAATCTTCCGAAATATGTGGGAACGCTTGAATCGCGAAACTGTGCGACAGTTGCGGGATGTATCCTGATAGGATATTATGACAGGTTTTGCGAGAATTTGATGCCGAATTTCAAATCATACATACAATTGGGTTCCATTATCCGTTATAAAGGAATGGAAGAAGAGGTAATGGCGGTATTAACGCAGTTAGTACCTTTGATGGGGACGAATATCGGGCATGAGGGAACGACCTTTTTCGGCTTTCAGGAAGGAATGAAAAAATATTCCGAAAAATGCGGGTATGAATATCAGTCGGAAAATCTTATGAGCGGTAACAAGATCAATTTTGAAAAATGCAAAGTGTCTATTGATGGAGGTACTCCCATTGCAATTTTTTTAAGTACGTATGCTTATTTGGACGAAATACAGAAAAAAGACAATACAGATACGGTAGTAAGCGCTTATTATGATGTATCACATGTGGTTGTGGGTTGCGGCTACCGACAGGATATTTATTATAATGCGTCCGGTCAGGTGATCGCTATGCGAGAATATATTAAGGTCGCCAGCGGGCAGTCAGATCACGGTATCTGCTATTTAAATATCAATTCGATAGGAGATATCGACAGAGTAATAGCGGCGAAAATATCATGAGGTAAAAATGGATTTGAAAGAAACGGAAAATAAATTAAAAGAAAAAGCGTCTCAGGTCGAGGTGGAAGATTATTCCGACAGGATGGATCGGATTCGTGGCCGACTGGTTGATAGACAAAAAACGAAAAAAAACCAATCAAAAAAATGGATCCCGGTTGCTATTTCTGTTTGTTTGGTTATTTGTTGCGCTGTTTTGCTTCCGTTCGTGTTACGGCCTGAACAGGTATATTTTAATGGCAGCGCTTTATATATTGACGCTGTTGATGAAGAAGATGTATTTTACCAGAAATTAGACGAAGCGAATATACACCCGGTTGATTTTGGCGATTATACATTGGATATCCACGATTTATTGGTTACGGATAAAAATGTCGTAAAAGGCGGAATCGTTGAATTTTTTGATGAGACTGAAATGATATTTGTAACAATAAAATTTTACGATTCTACGGTGATCGTTCAGGATGATGAGTATAAAGGAGGTACGGAATATCAGACGGGCGGAGCAAAAATAACGTATAAAGAAATCGGAAAGGTAGATGACGCGTTCGATTATATTGCGTTGGCTGAACATTTCGGATTGACTTATACGATTCAGTACACTTCGTTGGAAGACACGTTTTTAACTTTTTTGGATGAACTGTTTCAATAAAAATGAAAAAATAAGGCCCTCGTTTTATGCGATCCTTATTTTTTTACTTTTTTTGAAAAATTTTTTAAAAAACACAAAAAAATCCCTCTGTGAAAGAGTCATATATATAAAGAGTAAAATTTTTTATTTGTAAGGCGGTAAGAACATGAAAAAGATAATGACAATTATTTTAGCGGCAATATTGTTGGGGATCAGCGCCGTGGGAATGACAGGGTGTGCTTATGACATCGAGAGATACTTTATAAGCGACGGGGATTTTGTATATTTTTACATGGAGAATATGCCTGAATATTCTAATCGAGAATATAATAGAAAATGCTATGCGATTGTAGGAACGAATCCACAAGGATTGAAAACAGAAATTTATGTTCCTGCTTACTATAAGGGTAAAGAAGTTTGCTATACATGGTTTGTAGATTCATCATTAGCACAAAACGAGTATGGTGTAGATGTGACTGAGGCGGAAAAAGTGTATTTTCCATATACCCATAAAATTTTTGTGGGAGATTATTCTTATGTAATATCATTGGATAGTACAAAACCAATGAGTAGTTTTTATGTAAATTGTTCTCCTGATTATGTTGAAAAATTATTAAGAGAAAGTAATGTTACACAAGGTGTTTATGTAAATCCGATTGCATATCACTTAAAATATGAAGAATATTCAGAATTTAGCGGCTTTGAAGAAGTAAATGGTTATTTGATGATTTTTCAAGACGGATCTTATTTTCAAACAGCCAATACGTCGTATATGTTCAATTATGAGGGAGAGCCGAACGAAGGATACTTTTTTATCAACGAATTTGAGCGAGGAGGCTTGATTGAAGATACGCCGTATGAGCCGCAACGGGCGGGATATAAATTTGCGGGCTGGTATAAAGAAGCGGCATGTATAAACGCATGGGATTTTGAGAGAGACAGGCTTCCTCAGGCGGAATATGATGCGGACGGCAATCTGAAATTTATAGAAACGAAACTTTACGCCAAATGGGTCAAAAATTAAAAAAATCCATATAAAATATAAGTTAAAATTTCATAAAAAGGAAAAGAAAACATGAAAAAGATAATGACGATTATTTTAGCGGCAATATTGTTGGGGATCAGCGCCACGGGAATGACAGGGTGTTTTTATGATGTAGAAAATTATTTTATCAGCGATAAAGATTTTATTTATATTCATATGAGTAATTTTGGGCCTCGGAAACAAAATGCAGATTGTTATGCAATCGTAGGCACAAATCCGCAAGGTTTAAAAACAAAAATTTACGTTCCCGCTTATTATAAGGGGAAAGAAGTCTGGTATACATGGATTGAAGAGAACTGGACTTTTGCAGAAAATCGTTATGGAATGGATGTTACAGGTGCTAATTCAGTATATTTTCCTTATACGCATAAAGTTTTCAAAGGAGGTGTTGGAGGATATATAGCGATATATCAAACCAGAGATGAAATTCCTGAATATTGTTTTTTCGTGAACAGCACGGAAGAATATGCGCGGATGATAGGTTTGAAATATTATTATATGCATGCAGGTTGGTATGATTATGACGGAGGCAGCAAAGGAAATTATGTTACAAAAAAATTTTATGAATATAAAAAGGAATATTTTGAAAGAGATCCTTATGTAGTGAATGAAATCAACGGATATAAATTATGCGTAGAGGGTTATGAACAATTTATACAAATAGCCAATACGTCGTATATGTTCAATTATGAGGGAGAGCCGAACGAAGGATACTTTTTTATCAACGAATTTGAGCGAGGAGGCTTGATTGAAGATACGCCGTATGAGCCGCAACGGGCGGGATATAAATTTGCGGGCTGGTATAAAGAAGCGGCATGTATAAACGCATGGGATTTTGAGAGAGACAGGCTTCCTCAGGCGGAATATGATGCGGACGGCAATCTGAAATTTATAGAAACGAAACTTTACGCCAAATGGGTCAAAAATTAAAAAAATCCATATAAAATATAAGTTAAAATTTCATAAAAAGGAAAAGGAAACATGAAAAAGATAATGACAATTATTTTAGCGGCAATATTGTTGGGGATCAGCACCGCGGGAATGACAGGGTGTGCTTATGACATCGAGAAATACTTTATAAGCGACGGGGATTTTGTATATTTTTACATGGAGAATATGCCTGAATATTCGGATATGAATTACAATAGGAAATGTTATGCAATTGCAGGTACAAATTTTGATGAGCCAAAAACAGAAATTTATGTTCCTGCTTACTATAAGGGTAAAGAAGTTTGTTATACATGGTTTGTAGATACATCATTAGCACAAAACGAGTATGGCATTGACGCTACAGGGGCAGAAAAAGTATATTTCCCCTTTTGTCATTGCGCCATGCCAAATACAACAGGAACGGTATACGACTATGATGGAAAAGAAAATGAACCTTCATATAACTTTTTTGCCAGCACATCTGCAGTCACGAGCAATATATTAGAGGTCCCATTTTGGAGCAGCGGAAAAAAAGGAACATATATAACAAGTATTATGTATAACGAAAGAAAAGAATCATATGCCAATGAATATGAGATTAGAGAAATCAACGGATATAAATTATGCGTGGAGGGTTATGAACAATTTTTTCAAATAGCCAATACGTCGTATATGTTCAATTATGAGGGAGAACCGAACGAAGGATACTTTTTTATCAATGAATTTGAGCGAGGGGGCTTGATTGAAGATACGCCGTATGAGCCGCAACGGGCGGGATATAAATTTGCGGGCTGGTATAAAGAAGCGGCATGTATAAACGCATGGGATTTTGAGAGAGACAGGCTTCCTCAGGCGGAATATGATGCGGACGGCAATCTGAAATTTATAGAAACGAAACTTTACGCCAAATGGGTCAAAAATTAAAAAAATATTTTTACGGAGGAAGAGATTATGAAAAAGTTGTTGCGCAAAGACAGGATGATTCCCATTCTTTCTGTCATTGTCAGGAGAGGGATAATATGATTGAAGTTAAAAAAGTCAGCAAAATTTATAAACCTTCAAAGGGGATTACGGTAGAAGCGCTGAAAGAGGTGAATTTTAATTTACCTAACAAGGGTATGGTATTTATTCTGGGCCGTTCAGGGAGCGGTAAATCGACCGCATTGCATCTTTTGGGCGGATTGGACGGGGTAAGCAGCGGGGAAATTATAATAGACGGGAAACCGGCGAAAGATTTTTCTCCGAAAGAATGGGACGCATATCGCAGCGAATATATTGGTTTTGTATTTCAGGAATATAACTTGTTTGAGAATTTTAACGTGAGTGAAAATATAGCGTTGGCTATGAATCTGATGGGGGAAAAAGAGAAGGATAGCAAAATAAGTGAAGCGTTGAAAAGTGTGGGGATGGAAGGATATGAAAAACGAAGTCCGAAAGAATTATCCGGCGGGCAGAAGCAGCGTATAGCAATTGCGCGCGCATTGGTAAAGGAACCGAAAGTTATTTTATTGGATGAACCTACAGGCGCATTGGATAGCGAAACAAGTAAAGAGATTTTTCAATTACTAAAAGCATTATCCGCAAATAAACTTGTAGTTGTGGTATCTCATGAAAGAGATTATGCGACTGATTACGGAGATGGAATTATTGAATTTGCAGACGGACGAGTGATATACGATACGGTGAGTCAACTTGCATCGGAAGAATTGTCCGCAGAAAAAGAAAAACCAGGCCAAAAAAGTAAAAAAGCAAGCGTTCCTTTCAAATCAAGGCTTCGTTTATCCTGGGCAGGTTTGAGAAAACATCCGATAAGGCTCATATTCACGGTGGTTCTATCAGTAATATGTTTGGCTCTTGTGGGAATTACGGATTCGTTCGGGTGTTACGATAAAAATGCAGTAATTTACAATTCAATGAAAGGAGAGGGGATCAATTATTTGGGATTTGAATTAGCGTCCAATCATTATTGGTCAAAAAGTGACAGAAAAAAGTTTTTTGAAGAGAATGATGTTATCTCAGCGGACTATGTTTTTAACAGACCGGAAGGAGTAGTTTTATATAGTGAAATCAAAAATTCGGATCGGGTGGAAAAAGCGGGGTATTCTCCTGACATACAGGGGCTGATGGAAGCAGATGAAAGCGTTTTTGAGCGATATGGACTAAAATTGACGGAAGGCCGTCTGCCGGAAAAAGTAAAAGACGGAGACTTTGAGGAGGTGGTCATACCAGATTATTTTTATGAAATGTTTAAAAAATTCGGGATCGAAGAACATACCGGAGAAATGACGGAACAAGGAATACCGATCATAAAACTTACGGCGGTGAAGGATTTCAGCGATTTGAAAGATAAAACAATTATCAACGGAAGCTTGAAAATTGTCGGTGTCGTAGATACAAATTTTGATTTTGAAAGATATTCTCCATATTTTAAAAACATAGATGATCTTGATAAACGAGGGGATATTTTACGAGGAGAAATATTGACAAATTTATCTTTCCAATTACATCAAGTACTTTTTGTGCGAAAGGGATACCGGCAAGACGTATTATTTGGAGGATATAAAGGAGAATCTGCAATACCAGGCGGATCTACAATAGCCAATATTGCGGGGCAACGGAATAAGATAGATGGATGGAGTACTTATTACAGTGACATCAATATTTTATATAGGTTGATTGAAAAAACAGAATTAGCAGATGATGAAGTATACTTACCGGTATCTGTGCTGTTTTCTCGGTTAAGCGAGGAAGATATCAAAAATCAGACGGATAAGTTGATTGATGAATTTGCTCGGGGAAATTATCATGAGACGGATTTCGGCACGGCAGGGCAATACGCGGAATATATAAGATCCAAACGGGCGGATCGGGGTGAAGAGAATAATTACCACAGCGGGTATACGATGGACCATTTTGAAATAGAGGCGAAAAAAGCATTGATTACACCGGAATTGTGTTCTGTGGCTAAAAATTGTGAGATAACACTCGAATATGAACCTTTTGTCTCTTATTATAAAAATAATTTTCGTATTGCCGGATATTATGACGATACATCTGCCGAAATATATGGGACAACGATGATCCTGTTGAATGATGATTCGCTGGAAAAATTCAAAGTAATTCTTGATTGGCCTGAATATACCATGATGTATATACCGTTTTCCGGAGACCGTGAAAAGGATTATAATTTATTTGATTATGAAATTGAACAGACAGCAGATGGTCTTCATCATTTGGAAATACGTGTAAACGGAAAATCGCTGCAATTCAGTAACGCGCAAATAAAAGCGGTGTTTAAAGCGGATTTTGTTTTCAGTTCCATGTCAAAATTGTTTCTTTATATTTCTATTGGAGCGGCTATTTTTTCTTGCATTATGTTTTATTCGTATATTCAGGCAAGCATAGCCGGAAGAAAAAAAGAAATCGGTTTATTACGAAGTATGGGCGCAAGTAAAATGGATGTATTTTTTGTCTTTTTCGGGGAAAGTTTGCTAATAGCGATTATTAGCATCGTGTTGTCCGTTTTACTTTTTGGTACAGGGGTCTTTGTTTTGAATCAATTTATAAGGATACAAATTCTTTTGCCTCTTACTATATTGCAGTTAGGGATCAGACAGATCATTATGATTGCAGTATTGAGCGCCGGTATAACCTTTATCGCAACATTTTTCCCGAGTTATGCCATATCCCGAAAAAAGCCGATCGATGTTATTAAAGATTTATAATTTAGGAGGGAAAATAGAAAAAATATGGGAAACAAGCCATATCGTTGCCGAAAGGGAATGATATGGCTTGTTTCTTGTAAGAGTTGACATAGCTAGAGAGATTAATTTACTTATATGAAAATGTTTTCTTTTACTATTGGTAAATGACGCGCTACAAAGAAAAAAAGAATAAGGAACGCTTCATCTTTCTATAGTATCCCCTGTTATACATTATCTGCAAATTGCTTTTCGGCATGAAACAAACTCGTATGTCGCAGAGTTACCTGATTCAACGTAGCGCAGAATCGGGCAAACTCTATCGCACATCTTGCGCGTTTCCGTTTTCTATGAACGATGCGGATAATAAGGTGATTTTTGAAACATCGTCATTGTGATTGACCGCGTTGTCGTGAACGGGCGGTTGCAGGAGCAGTTCTCGGCATGGTGCAATTTATTCTGATGTATAAAAGGCATATAAATAAGGTGTACGGTTTTGACATAAACAGGTAATTTATATTTGCTAAAATGGCGTAATATTCTTGCAATTTATATGCCAATATGGTAAAATGAAATCATGGAGGATATGCCATGACTTTGAAAGAGTTGCGTAAAGAAAAGGGATTAACGCAGGAAGCTTGTGCCAAAGTAGTTGGGGTTCCGTTGCGAACTTATATCCGTTATGAGTCGGATGAAGGAAGAAGAAATAACATTAAATACCGCTATATCTTTGAAATGCTGCAAAAATACGGAGTTATTGACGAGGAGCACGGGCTTTTGACGGTGGAGAAAATCAAGGAAAGTTGTGCGCCTTTGTTTGGACAATACGGGGTGAAGTATGCCTACCTCTTTGGTTCGTATGCAAAGAAGAGGGCAACAGAGCAGAGTGATGTCGATTTGCTTATTTCCATGCCGGTTAACGGATTGCGGTTTTACGAACTTGTGGAAGCGTTGCGTGAGGCGCTTAAAAAGAGAGTCGATCTGTTGGATGAAACACAACTTGACAACAATAATGCGCTCGTAAAGGAAATTTTACAGGACGGGATAAAAATTTACGGATAATGTGAAGAATGACTGGTTTTATTTGGAGAAGATTATTGCGGACTTAAAATTTATTGTTGACCACACGCAGGGTATGACGCAGGAGGAAATGCAGGAGAATGATTTGCTCATTGATTCTGTAATGTTTCGTATTGTACAGATTGCGGAGAACGGTGCAAAGTTGACCGACGTTTTCCGGGTAGCACATCCTGGTATTCCGTGGGCGGCTATTCGCGGAATGCGTGATCGCATCGTTCATAATTATGGTATTGTAAGCATGACTATTGTTTATGATACGGTCGTTAACCACATTCCCAAAATGTATGCGATGTTGAAAGAGATATACGATGCCAGGTGATATTACGGCTTTATTGTGGTGTTTATCGTATTGAAGTTCGTCGCAATCGCTTTCTCAAAGTCTATGTACGGCATTACCTTTCGCATCATCGGTGTGAACGGGATACGCCGATACACGACGTCTTGTCCCATTTTCTCCTTGCTCGTTTCGCATTGCATCCAGTTTTCGTCGAGAATGGTCAGCGAAGGAAGTTCGCTCCTGCGCATCCCTGTATAGAGCAATACGAGCAATGCGCTCGACGCGCTCAAATTCGGATTATCCTTACAGAACTGCACGAGCTGCTTTTCTTCCTCATAGGTAAAGGCTTTGCCTTTCTTCGTCTGATATTTCGGCAATACGACCTTCGCCATAGGCGAATCGAATTTGAAATCGCTCGCAGCCAAATCGAAGATACAGCGCAATATCAGATGCAGCTTGTCCGCCGTTCTGTTTTTGCCTTCTTCGACGTAGCGGAACAGAAACTCCTGCAAAAATTCTCGGTCGATGTCCGCAAGCGTCTTTCCCACAAAGTGCGGCGCGATGTCATGCTCGAACAGCCGCTTGTATTCCTTATGCGTGTTTGGCTTGGTCGTCTTTTCCTTTATATCCAGCCAGTTCTTCGCAAAGTCGTTGAATAAGACTGTGTGCCGCGTCTTTGCCTTTACGTTTCCCGTGGCGGCAAGGTTGTTCAGTACCTTGATAAATTTCTGTTTGAGAACTTCAAAATCTTTCGTACCTTGTCTTTCTGAACTAAAAATCAAATTTACGGGTAGTAAGTAACAATCGCATGACTGCCTGGCCGTCATAAGCGCGGCTTGTACGCTGCTGGCAATATTAGGGCTAACAGCCGAAAATGAAAAGCCACCGACTTTGCAGGTAGATGTTTTGTATCAAAAAAGAGGTCCGCCGGCTATGCCGATGGCGGCGGATACGGAGAAAAATTTTCCCTATGCGATATTATCAATGTGCAGCTATACTAAATCAAAATAATGCAAGATTGTCGCCATTGCGGATGGTATAATAAGCAAAAACAGGGGGAGGCGCGCGCGCAAACCAAAAAATGTTTTTTTCCGATTTAAAGAATATATGTTGGTGGGCGGAATGCCGCAATCGGTACTCGCTTATCTTCCCGATAAAAGCTTCGAGCGTGCAGACCGAGCAAAGCGCAATATCCTTGCCCTTTATCGAGAGGATGTAAGTAAATTTGCCGAGGGATATGAGGATAGGGTGTTCGCTATTATTGATAATATCCCCTTGCAGCTTTCCAAAAAGGAAAAGAAATTCAAATTATCGGATTTAAAAAAGGAAGCGCGGTTCCGCACATTTAAGGATGCTTTTTTATGGCTCAATGAGGCAATGATCGTCAATAACTGTTACAATGTAACGAATCCGGCGATGGGGCTTGCATTGAGTGCAGAAGAGAGTACATTGAAATGTTATATGGGTGATACAGGGCTGTTGGTGGCGCTTGCGTTCATGGATATGCCTTATATGGAAAATGAACTGTATCGTGCCGTTCTTTTTGATAAATTGAGCATTAATGAAGGGATGTTGATGGAAAATATAGTCGCACAGATGCTTCGCTGTACCGGCAGAAGGCTGTATTTTTATTCACGTTGTGATGCTGCTCATCGGGAAAATCATATGGAGATTGATTTCTTGATTTCCGAAAAGAAAAAGATCACGCCGATAGAGGTCAAATTTTCACGCTATCAAAAACATACTTCGCTCGATAAGTTTATGGCAAAGTTCAAGGGCAGATATAATCAGCCTTATATTTTATATACGAAAGATATTATGGAGAAAGACGGCATTCTGCATTTGCCTGTATATATGGCATTATTTTTATAAAATCGCAATTGAATAGGCCTCGAAATATGAACTATGAATGTTCAATTTCAAGGCCTTTTTATATTCAAAAATATGAAAATTTCTTTATTTTGCTGAGGTCTTGACAATGAATATAATATTTTATCAATTGAAAACTGTCTGTCAAGGCTTTCTTAAAATTAAGATCTTTAGGTTATTGACTTTATATAGCGAATGTTTTATTTTATATCTATATTTATGTTAAAGTACCACTCTTAATATGTAAAATCTATGGAAGTTATTTTATGTCCCGTAGGGTTACGAGATGGAAAACGTGTAACTTCAATTAAGTTTTTACATTTCGCGCTTTTATGTCGGCAGAAGTTGCCGCCGTCGAAAAATATTCTGTGCGCTTTGCAAATGTAATTTATTTTCCTGATTTAATTTGTTCGATAATTTTTTTTGTCTTTACGAGCTGTTGTTTTGTCTGCTCAAAGTGATCCTGCGCGATACAGATATAAAGCACGGAAGAAATATAATTCATCAACTGCCCCGAAATCAACGCTCCGAGCCTGATTTCCGACGATTCCGATTTTATGTTGGGCAACGGAATGGTATAATCTACGAGTTTTGAAAGTTTTGACGTCGTGTTGCAGGTGATCGCAATGCTGTTTACGCGCTGTTTTTTTGTCTGTTCCGCGCATAGCAGAATTTCAGGCGTTTTTCCGCTGTAAGAAAAAAAGATGGCAACGTCTTCCTCTGTTGCGTTCAGCGAGTTGATCAGCTGTAAATGCGGAGAGACGGAAAATATAACAGTTTTTCCTATACGGATCAGCTTTTCTTCCATACTGCTGGCCTCTATGCCCGAAGTGCCCAAGCCAAATAAATAATATCGTTTCGCGTTGCGCAAAATGGGTATTATCTTGTCAAGCTGTTTGTAATTTAGAAGAGAAAGCTGAACTTTCAGTTCGGAAACAAGCATATCCGAAACGATGCGGCAAACGCTTTTGCAACTGTCGTTTTCGCTGACGGGCAGCTGCAAATCAGATGTTTGCTCGTTCTGCAAATTCAGGATATCGAACCGCATATCGTTCAGTTTGTTATAGTTTAATTTTTTTATAAAACGAATGATCGCCGAAGAGGAGGTCTGCGTGCGTCTTCCGAGTTCCTGTACGGAAAGTTCTTTAAATTCTTCCGGACGCGACAGACAGTAATCGGCAATTTTTTTTTCGTTTTTGCTCATATTCCCATAAACTTGGGAAATTCTTTCTTTGATCCCCATCGAATTTTACATCCTACATGCTTTATTGTATTATAGCAAACTTTTTGTTTGCAGTCAAGAGCATATTCCCCCGAAAGGTTTCGGTTTGTTAAAATTTAAAATATAATTTCATGCAATTTAAAAATTTGTTAAAATTTTTTTTTGAAACCTATTGACAATGCTATATTTAGATGGTATAATACGAATAAAAAAATATTTCAAAACAATTTTATAAAATATTAAAATAAAATTTTGAATTTCATAATTTAACGCGGAGTTAATTTTGGAACGGAAAGTGAGGGAGCAAGAAATGTACGAACGGTTGCAGACTGAAAAAAAGAGCGACAATATAAAAATCGAAGAACTCAGTACATATGAAATGGTGAAAAAAATCAATTCATTTGACAAGACCGTTGCGTATTCGGTGGAAAAATCTTTGGGAAGCATAGCAGTGCTTGTCGATGTGGTCGTGGAAAAAATCAAAAACGGCGGGCGGCTTTTTTATGTCGGCGCGGGCTCGTCAGGACGGCTCGGCGTGCTGGACGCGGCTGAATGTCCTCCGACATACGGCGTTTCTCCCGAACTCGTGCAAGGCGTCATGATAGGCGGCGACTGCGCACTGCGTTCCGCAATAGAGGCCGCCGAGGATGACGCCGAGGACGGCATATCTCAGCTTAAAGAAAGGAATTTCGGTATTAAGGATGTCTGCGTCGGGATTTCGGCGAGCGGCTGCGCCCGCAGTGTTTACGGTGCGCTGAGGTATGTAAATACCATCGGTGCAGTAAGCGCGGCGCTCGTGTGCAATCTGAACAGCAAGTTGGCGGAAATTGCGAAATATACCGTAGAGATCGATGTGGGGCCGGAAGTGATCATGGGATCTACGCGGATGAAATCGGGCACGGCGCAGAAAATGGTCCTCAATATGCTGTCTACGAGCGTAATGGTCAAGTTGGGCAGGGTGAAAGATAATATGATGATCTATATGCGCCCGACCAACATGAAATTGAAAGAGCGCGCCGTGCGCATCGTGAGCGACGTGATGAATGTTTCCGAAGAGCAGGCGCGTAAAGTTTTGGCAAAACATTCTTATAATTTAGGTGAGATTTTCGACCAATATCTGAACGATGCTTCTATCTGATGATGTACCGAGGAGAAAATTTTATGTATGTGAGCAGGGTCCGCATAAGCAACGGAAAAATTTCTCTGGCTTTTGACAGCATGACGGGGGAATTGTTGGAACTTATAAGCGAAAAAACGGGCGAAAATTATATCAAGAACTCCTGCTTTTCAAGGCCTCAGGGGTTTTTGATCGAAGCGAAAGAAAAGGGCGGAGAAAAATATCTGCTTACCGTGCCTTTTACCAAAGACGCCATTGCAGATCCTTCGCTCAGATGTTCTTTTGAAAAAAGGGAAGAAAACGGCGACATCCTGCTGGAAGTGCGCTATAAAAAACTTTACCGCGATCAGAAGGATTACATCGAATTTCCCGTAAGTTATTCTTTGCGGCTGAAAAAGGGCGAGGCGGCGGCGGAATGGAAAATAACCCTTAAAAACAATGCAAAAAACCTGACCGTCGAAAAACTGAATTTCCCGTATATCAACGGCATCGTGTTGGGCGATCGGGACGAAAAAGACAAACTTTATGTGCCCGTTGCGGGCGGGATGCGCATTGAAAAACCCTGCGAATTCCTGACGAAACCCGTAAAGAGCATTCAGTGGCGATGGCAGGAATACCGGTATAATTATGTGGTAGACGGTTATCCCGCGGCGGAAAAGGACGGATATTATCAGGTAAGCGCGCGGTATCCCGGCGAACTGTCCATGTCTTATATAGATTATTGCGACGAAAGCAACGGTTTCTATTTGGGCATACACGATGGGCAGGCGAAGATCATTTCCTTGAATATCGGAACGTACGGCGCAAAATGCTGGGGAATGAATTTCGATGCGGAAAAGGAACTCGGCCTTTCCTACGGGGAAGAATACGTTTCGCCGCCCGTAGTAATGGCATTGCACGGCGGCGATTGGCGCGAAGGTGCAGATATATACCGCGCGTTCAGGCAACCACTCATTCCCGCACAAAAGCCGGTGCCCGCATGGCAGAAAGAAAACGCAGGGCTTGTCGCACATTATGATTTCATCTACCAGAACGGCGGCATCGTGCACACGTATGACGATATCCCTGCGCTTGCAGAAAAATGTAAGGCATTGGGGTTGTCGCATATGCTGATTGCAGGCTGGCACGAAGGCGGTTTTGACAAAGGTTTCCCTTCGTATTATGCGGAAAATGCGCTCGGCGGGGAAGAAAAATTGCGTGAGGGCGTCAGGGCGGCAAGAGAGAAAGGCGTATATATAACGCCTTACATCAACTCCCGTTTGGTCAATACAAAGCTGATGACGAAGGATATCGAAGAGGCGTGCATTGTAAACAAACAGGGGGAAAGAGAGATTGAGAAGTACGGAAATGAAGATATTTCCTTTTACACGATGTGCCCGATGAGCGGCGCATGGCAGAAAAAATTTGTCGGTTTCGGAAAAGAACTTTGCGAAAAGTACGGTTTTGCGGGGCTTTACATGGATGTCTTTGCAACGGCGCCGCACTATTGTTACAACAAACTGCATGGTCACACACCCGATGCATGGAGAGAAGGGTATCAGAAGATTCTTGCCGACCTGAACGCCGATTATAAAGCACGGGAAAAAGATGAAATGTGTTTGATCTACGAATGGGCGGCGGACGTCTATGCGGGACTCTCCTGCGGGCAACTGATACAGACGTTCGGCAGATACCATACGGGAGCTTTTCCCGAAATGTATCGCTATACTTTTCCCGATCATATCATCGTCGATATGTTGTACCCCGAAAAGAATATGGCAATGCGTCCGGTTCATATCGGAAAAATATCGGAAGAACTCATGCGGCAGGCGTATACCCTGGGATTTTATTTTTGGATATACGATCTGGAAGAGGACAACACCTTCGATCGCGACAGGGAAAAACTTTCTCTGCTGAAAAGGACGATCGCCGCAAGGACCGCTTGGCTGAAAAATTACGGGGCGGGAAGGTATCTTGACGATTGCGGTATTAAAAGTTGTTCGGAAGGCGTAAACGTAAAGGTTTACGATACTCCCCGCGGTAAATTGATGGCTTATTTTAACGATGCGGAAGGGGATTTTTCCGTTGAAACCGCACACGATGTCGAAATCAGGCAAGTATTTTGCGCCGATGAAGCGGCAAATGTCGTTTGCGCAAAATATTCTGCAGATAAACGCGCCGTAAACGTGAAAAACGCGAAGATCGGGTTCATTTTGTTTGACGAAAAATAAAAAGGAGGAGGGTTTTTTATACCTGTAAAAAATATGAAGAGACTTATCAAGACTGTTTGTACTTTTTTGTTGGTTTTATCAACGGGGCTTACGGGATTGTCGCTATACGGCTGCAGCAACCGGAGGGGCGGCGGAGAAGTGATCGACACGTCCAGAACGCAAATTTATGTGGCGGTCTTTAACGGAGGATACGGCAGCGAATGGTTACAGAACGCAAAGGTGCGTTTTGAAGAGGCGTTCAAGGACAAAAGTTATGAAAGCGGCAAAAAAGGCGCGCAGATTATCATTACGCCTTATCTCGACCGTTCGATATGCAGTACTTCCCTTTATAACAACATAGACCTCAACCCGAACGAAATGTTTTTTACGGAAACGATTCCTTACCAGGAATTCGTGGCGGGCGGAAAATTTCTCGACATCACGGAAGCCGTTACCACGCCGCTTACTGAATTCGGGGAAGAAAAGTCTATCGAAGACAAGATGTTTCCCTATCATATCGAAAACTTCAAGACGGACGGAAAATATTATGCATTGCCGTATTATGAGGCGTTTCACGGAATCATTTACGACGTCGATATGTTTGAAGACGAACTTTTCTATTTTGCGTTAGACCAAGACAACGGCAACGACGGGTTTATTTTCGATCTTGAAGACGAACGCAGTTACGGTCCGGACGGCCGAACGGGCGTGATCGACGGAGTGGATTATTCTGCCGATGACGGCCTGCCCGCCACATACGAAGAATTTTATCGGCTTTGCGACCGCATGAAAGAACAGGGTATCGATCCGATCACATGGTCGGGCGGAAATCCAAGTGAGGTAACCAAAACCATGTCTGCGCTGCACGCCGATTATGAAGGCGCGGATCAAATGATGCTGAATTTAACGTTTGACGGTACGGCGACGGGTCTTGTGGACACCGTGGACGAAAACGGCAACATCACATTGCAGGATCCCTTGGAAATAACCGAAGAAAACGGTTATATGCTGCAAAGACAGGCAGGCAAATATTATGCCTTGGATTTTTTTGATACCATCATCGAAAGGGAGTACTACGCCGACCTTACTTTTAATACATCGCAGTCGAATACGGGCGCGCAGGAAGAGTATTTGTATTCGAAATTTTCTTCCAGCAAAACGCCCATCGCCATGTTGGTGGACGGCTCTTATTGGGAAAACGAAGCGTCGGGCATCTTTACGGATATGGTCAACGGCGGTTACGGGCAGGCAGCTGCAAAGGAAAACAGAAGATTTGCCCTGATGCCGTATCCGAAAGCCACACAGGAAAAACTTGAAGAGCAAACCTCCCCGGTGTTTATGGATATCAACTATTCTACGGCTCTCGTCAGCAGCAGGATCGAGGAGTTCAAGATCCCGCTGGCGCTAGATTTGCTGCGCTTTTTACATACAGATAAAGAACTTTGCGAATATACCGTTACTACAAACACGCCTAAGCCGTATCAATACGATCTGGGAGAAGAATATCTCAGCCGCATGACGTATTACGGGCGCTCGCTTTACGAATTGCATTCTTCTGGCAACATCATTTATCCCTCTTCGAATTCGCCGGTGTTTTACAGGAATTTCAACAATCTTACGCCGGAATTCCGCCCGTGGGTCTCTACGATCGGCACAAGCACTTATAATGTTCCGATCACGGGATTGCGCGCAAGCGGCGTAGACGCAAAAGACTATTTCGACGGCCTTATGAATGCCCGCGGCGAAACGTATTGGAGAAACAATATTCTCGTTAATTTGTGATCTCGATGTAAAGGAGAATGCATGATGAATAATTCAAAAGCCGCAAAAAAGCCGAAAAGCGCATTCAGCAGGATGGAGATAAGCAACCGCATATTTTATGCGGTCATGCTTATCTTTCCGATTGCGCAGTTTTTGGTTTTTTATATCGGCGTAAATATCAACTCCATCACGCTCGCGTTCAGGGAATATCAGTTCGATGCGGGCGGGGCATATACCTTTGCGGGACTAAAAAATTTCAGAAATCTTTTTCGGAACCTTTCCACAATGAGTTATGCCCCCACGCTTTTGAAAAATTCGCTCATATTGTATTTTTGCGGATTGTGCGTAGGCGTGCCGCTGGCACTGTTCTTTTCCTATTACATCTATAAAAAATCCCCGGGCAGTAAAATATTTAAGGTGATCTTATTTTTGCCGAGCATCATTTCCAGCATCGTCATGGTCATCATTTTCCGTTATTTCGCGGAACGCGCGGTCCCGGAACTTGTCAAGATCATTTTCGGCAAGGAAATATTCGGGCTTTTGGAAAACTCGGAGACGATTTTCGGAACGCTGGTGTTTTATAATCTGTTTATCAATTTCGGCGGTAATGTACTGCTGTATACGGGTGCGATGGCGGCGATAGACGAGTCTTGCGTGGAAGCGGCAAAGCTCGACGGCGCAGGGTATTTCCGAGAATTTTTCTTCATTACCATCCCGCAGATTTTTCCCACCATAGCAACGTTTCTCGTGGTCGGCATGGCGGCTATCTTCGTCAACGAAATGAACCTATACGCGTTTTTTGGTCCGAACGCGGAAAGCATGGTTTCCACCGTCGGGTATATGCTGTTCAGAGATACGCTGTCTGGCACGGTAAGCAATTATCCCTATTTGTCAGCATTCGGACTGTTGTTGACCGTGATTTCTTTGCCGTTGGTTATCGGCGTGAAATTGGGGTTGGACCGTGTTTCGCGCGCGATCTTGGAGTAGAAGGTGAGTCGATGAAAAATTTGCTGAAATTAAAAAATATTTACAAAACCAAACGCGGCTATCGTATCAAAAGGCCCTTAAACCCGGTAGAGATCGTTTTGTTCATCGTTCTGATACTTTACTCGGCTCTGATGCTGACTTTGCTCATCTGGGCGCTGCTCACGTCGATACGCACGAGGGGAGAATTCGTTGAAAACGTGTTCGGATTTCCTAAGGAATGGGCGTTCAGCAATTATGTAACGGCGTTCAATTTCTTTTCCGTTCAGATCCTCACTCCTACGATGATCAAAACGGTTTATCTGGATCAGATGTTTATGTATTCGCTGTTTTACGCGGTGGGCGGCGCAACCGTGACCACGCTGGTGCACTGTCTTACGGCGTATGTGGTACAGCGTTTCCGCCGTTATAAACTGAGTTCTGTTCTGACGTGGATCGTTATCGTTGCGATGATCTTGCCCATCGTCGGCAGTTTGCCTTCAAAATTGCAGATCATGCACGCATTGCACCTTTACGATAACTTCTTCGGCGTGTTTTTGCTGCAGGCATCGTTTTTAGGGATGCATTTTCTGATCTTCAAGGCAGCGTTTGCCGCCATACCGGAAAGTTTTTCCGAAGCGGCGCTTGTGGACGGGGCGGGCAATTTTTCGCTGATGTTCCGCATAGCGCTCCCGCTGGTCAAAAAAACTTTCATGATATTGTGGCTGTTGACATTTATCAGCCTTTGGAACGATTATCAGGGCCCGATGATCTATCTTCCCAGCTATCCCACGGTAGCCTACGGGCTTTATCGGTTCAGCCAGATCTCGTCGGGTGCGCTCAATTCCATACCGATGCGCATGGCGGGCTGTATGTTGCTGTTTATACCTATTTTTATTATTTATCTTTGTTTGCAGGATAAATTGATGGGCAATCTGACCATCGGCGGCGTGAAAGGCTGATTCTGAAAAAAGGATGAAAAGGGTACATAATGGGAAAAGCGATCTATAAAAAAATATTTTTGCTCCTGCTTGCGGGGGTGCTTTGTTTGGGAAGTTTTTTGCTGAGCGCGGTATTTTATCATCGGGCTGTTGCCGAACCGGAAAGCGCCGTGTTTTCTCAGTCGGCGGCGGATGAAGTTACGCTTGTCGGAGCGGAATATCAATCGGAATATCCTGTCGGCACGCTGGTAGACATTCAACAGGGAATGTTGTTTTACGGAGGGCAGACGCTCATAGGCGAACATGAAGTGAGGTGCCCCGACGGCAGGAGTTTGCGTTCGGGCAGCGTCGTGCTCGACGCGGTAGGAAAATACACCGTCGTATACCGTGCGGATTTCGGCGGGAAAATGTTGTCTGCGTCGAGAAGTTTTACGGCGGTAGGGGAGGCATACTCCATAGAGGGTTTGGGCGGCACGGCAAGTTACGGTTCGCATCCCGCCGCGCCCGATGCGGAAGGCATCGTGGTTTCCCTTGCGCGCGGAAATGTGTTCCGCTATAACCGCGCTGTCGATTTAAGCGGCGGCACGGCGGCGATAAACGTTTTCAGAATGTTTGTAACGCCTACCGTGAAGGGGGAAGCGGATTTTCTGTCCTTTACGGTAACTTTTACCGACGCGTATGATCCCGACAATTATATAACCGTGCGGGTGAACAGTGTTGAAAACGATAAATTGATTTACACTGCGGCGGCGCAAAGCGGCGAAGTGCTTACGGGCATGAACTATAATTCCAACACGCTGCACCGAGGCGACGAATACGGTTATGTTTCTTCCATGGACTTTTACGGCAACCCCGACCGCCCCGTAGAGCGCGACGTTTTCGAACTTTCTTTCGACTATGCCCAAAAGCAGTTGCACGGGGCTCGTTACGCATCCAATTCCACGCTGATCTGCGATTTTGACGATCCCGACTATTTTACTGATCTTTGGAGCGGGTTCACGACGGGCGAAGTGTTTATTTCCGTAAGTGCCGATTCTATGCAGAAAGATACGGCAAATTTCGTCATCACGAACATCGGCGGGCACGATCTTTCCGAAACGGAACTGTACGATGAAAGCAAGCCCGCGATAGAAGTCGATTTTGAGGGCTATTCGGAAGACGATCTGCCGCAGGCATACGTCGGCCTGACGTATAAAGTGTTCGACGCAGAGTGTTATGACGCTTATCGTACCGACGCACAACTCTTCGTCCGCGCGTTTTACGATTACGACGGGGATCTTCGCACGCAGATCGAGATTGAAAACGGCCGGTTTGCCACGGAAAGAGCAGGCGAATATACCGTGGAATACAGGGCGGAGGACGGCTCGGGCAACGTCGGGATAAAAACCTATACGGTAGAATGTTTCGACGAGGAAAATGAACCCGATGTTGTAATTTCCGAAGACCGCATAACGGAAGCGAAGGTAGGCGAACAGGTCGCCGTGGCAGAGGTGTATGCGACGGGCGGCAGCGGGAACGTTGTGCTCGAAAGCAAAGTCATTTGCGTCGAAAACGATCAGGAAATCCAAATAACGGACGGTAAATTCCAGCCGCTTTTTACGGGGGAGTACAGAATCGTCTATACCGTTACGGACTTTTTGCTGCAAACGGTAACGGAAGAATATGTTTTCGAAGCGGCGCCTTCGGGCGTGCCGGTATTTCTCGAAAATCCGGTCATGCCGGAATATCTCATTGCGGGCATGACATATGAATTCCCTCTTTTAAGCGCAGAGTATTATAAGGGCGACGGAACGATCGAAGAGATCGTTGCCGACATCGCCGTCGAAGATGAAGAGGGCATAAAGGAAGGCGCCGTTTATGTGCCGCCTCAAGCGATGGCGGGTAAGGCCGTTAAAGTCGTTTATACCGCAAACGGCGAAAGCGGCGCGGATACGCTCGAATGGGAAATTTCGATCGTTTCCGTTTTGTCGGGCGAGGGAGAAAATATAGATCTGACCAAATACTTTTTATACGGCGAAGATGTTCAGCTGAGTTCCGACAGCGAAAAAATATCTGTCGAAACGCAGACAGACGGCGCAGAGATATCCTTCATCAGATTGTTGGCGGCAGACGGATTTTCTTTTTCTTTCAATGTGGATCCCGCAAAAAATAACTTTACTGAGGCGGTAGCAGTGTTGGAAGACGCGCTCGATCCTTCCGTAAAAACGGAAATTTCATTTACGAAGAAGAGGAGCCTGCTGTCGGGCGTTTCGGTGAACGGCAGGGAATACGGCAATATCGAGAGTGATTTCTTCGGCTCGGGAATGAATTTTGATTTTAGTTACGATGCCTCCGCGATGCAATTTTCAGCGGGGAACGCCTCGTTCGTTTTCTCGCCGGAAGATTTCGCCGGGTTCCCCAGCGGTTGGGTAAAATTCTCCGTCCGCTTTGAAGGCGTTACGGGTGAAAGTTCGATCTTTTTGAAAGAACTTTGCAGGCAGCCTCTCACGTCCGTTTCGCGCGACGCCATAAAGCCCAATATCATCGTGGATGAGGACGCGTTCGGCGGCGAAAGGGCGATCGGCAGCAAAGCAGTCATTCCGGCGGCGCTGGCGTATGATGTGCTCGACACATATGTGAATTTCAGCTTGTCTGTCTACGCTCCCGACGGCAGTGCGGTGACCGCCGACGACGGCACTCTGCTGGAAGGCGTCGCGGCCGATGTAGAGTATGTCATTTCGCTTACGAGTTACGGCTATTATTCGCTGCGGTATGTGGCGGCGGACAGTTCAAACCGCCGGCAAACGCTCAATTATGCGATCAACGTGGCGGACGATGTTGCGCCGCAGATCACGATAGAAGGCACCGTTCCTTCGAGCGTAAGGCTTGGTCAGACCATCACGCTGCCTTCCGCGACGGCTGCGGATAATATGCCTGCGGGGTGTGTGCTGTATGTATGTTATGTAACGCCGGGCGGCGCATATTTCGAAGCCGCAGATTATCGGATGCAGTGTACGCAGGCGGGTATTTATAAGGTGAAATATATGGCAATGGACGATTACGGCAATACGACAGTGCTGATTTACGAGATCGAAGTGAAATAAAAGTTCGGGAGGAAGGGACAATGAAAAAACTGTTTGCGCTGTTTCTTTGCGTAATTTTGGCAATGTGCGCGTTGGTTGCCTGCCAAAATTCTGAAGAAAATAATAGCGACGAAAATAAAGAGGAAACGGAAATGACGGACATTGATTTGATCACAAACGGCAGGACCGATTACAAGATCATATACCCTGCAAACGCGACGGAATTTGAAATGTTTGCCGTAAACGAACTGGTCTATTTCTTCAATCAGGCAACGGGCATCAGTCTTGTGAAGATCAGCGACGAGGGGGCAGACACTTCCTCTTCCAACAAATATCTTTCCGTGGGGCAGACTTCGGTGTTCGAGGCTTCCGGCATCACCGCAACGAGAGACGAGCTCGGTCCGAACGGATTCAAGATCGAACGGAAGGACAACACCGTTTTCCTTGTGGGGAACAAGGACACGGGCACGATGTTTTCCGTATACGAGTTTTTGCGGCTCAACTTCCAATACGAGTGCTATCACAAAGACGAGATCAAGATCGACCAGAACGTGAGCGAATTGAAACTTGCCGATTTTCATGTTTTGAAAAGGCCCGACATTGATCTGGCTTGCGCCAACTACGGGGAACTGATCTTCGATCCCACGTTCGCGTATCGCCGCGGAATGTTGATCGATGAGGATATGTTCATCAACGTCGGCGGCAATTTCTGGCATAATTCTTTCAAATACCTGCCGCCTTCCACCTATGCGGCAGATCACAGGGAATGGTATTACTACGGCAACGGGGAGGGTGCGGAGCCCACGCAACTCGATTACACCAACGACGAAATGCGCATTGCGCTGACGGAGGTGCTGAAACAGTATCTTCTGGATAATCCCACGCTGGAAAACATCACGATCACGCATGAAGACAACCGCCATTGGAGCGACAGCGCCAAAAATGTGGCGCTGAAAGCAAAGTACGGCACGGACGCCGCGTCGATGATCATTTTCTGCAACAAGGTGGCGGCAGACATCCGCGCATGGCTGGACGAAATAGGCTCCGACAGGGAGATCAACATCATCATGTTTGCGTACTACGCGACGGAGCAGGCGCCGACAAGATATAACGAGGCGACGGGCAAATACGAACCGATCGACAACGAGGTCATCCTCGACGAAGACGTATGCGTCTTTTATGCACCTATCAATGCGGATTACAATTCCTCCGCACATTCTCAGTCAAACATCAACATGTACAATACCTTGCAGCAATGGCAGGTGCTTACCGACAGGATATTTTTGTGGACGTATTCTACAAACTTCGATTACTACATGGCGATGTTCAATTCTTTCGATTCCATGCAGAGCATCTACCAAATGGCGAGGGACGCGGGGGTATATTATATTTTCAATCAGGGGCAATTCAACTCGAAAGTGTCTACCGGTTTCAGCCGCCTGAAAATGTATCTCGATTCTTCTTTGGCGTGGGACGTCGACGCGGATATGAATTTGCTGATACAGGACTTTTTCGATAATTATTTCAAAGGCGCAAGCGCCTCCATGAAAGAACTTTTCGACAGTATGCGCCTGCATTATGCGTATCTGCGTGACGAAACGGATATGGACAGGGGTATCTACGCGAACATCATCAACGATGATTATTTCCCCAAAGGCGTTCTGAACGGCTGGATGGATATTATCGACAAGGCGTATGACAGCATAGAAGATCTGCAAAATACCGACAGTGTATTGTACCGCACGCTGGAAGACAGAATAAAGTTGGAAAGTTTGAGCATCAGATATCTTCTGATAGAAATACACGGCAGCACATATACATCGAACCAACTTTACAGAATGAAATCCGAATTCAAACTCGACGCGACAAGGCTGGGCATGGACCGCTATAAGGAACGCAACGGAGCATTGAACTTCCTGTGGTCGGAATGGGGTGTTTTATGAAACTGGCAAGCATAAAAAGAGCGGCGTCCCTTTTTGTCGTAATCGTATGTGCGGCCGTCCTTTCGTCAGGCTTATGCGGCTGCGGCAAAGGGGAGGAGAACATTATTCAAGTATCTTTGAGCGAATCGGAGATCGTCCTCGATTTTTTTGAAGAACACCTTCTCACCGCTGCGGTGGAAGGCGGCGAAGGGGAAGTCGTGTGGGAATCTTCCGATACCGCAGTCGCCGCCGTGGAAAACGGCATGGTATCCGCAAGGGGCGTAGGCAGGGCGGTCATCAGGGCAACTTTCGCGAATGCGCAGGCGGAATGCGCGGTGGAAGTGCGCGATTCCGGAGAGATCCCGTCAGTCAGGCTCAGCGAAAACACGTTGGAGATAGAAACGGGCAGAGCGATCACGGTTACCGCGGAGGCAGTTTATAAAAACAATGTTATCGCGGCGGAATTTGCCTATCAGTCTAACGACGAAGCCGTCGCCGCCGTTACGCAGAGCGGGCGCATCAGCGCTGTCGGCGCGGGAACTACGCAGATCATAGTGCGCGCGACGATCAACGGCGTTACCGTTTACGGAGAAGTTTCCGTAACGGTGCCGCGGTAAAAACGGAATACGCGTTAAAAGCGTGAAATAAATATCGGAGGGAATAAAACGATGAAGAAAAAGATGTATGCATTGGCTTTATTGAGCGCTATCGTTGTGTTATGTCTTGCGCTGTGCGTTGCGTGTGCGAAGACTTCAACGTTAGGGCTCGATCAAACGGAATTGCAATTGACTGTCGGGCAGACGGCTACCATTACCGCCGACACCGACGAAGAAGTTGCCTGGTCGTCTTCGAATGAACAGGTCGTAACCGTTGAGGGCGGGCTGGTCACCGCTGTCGGAGAGGGTACCGCGACCGTTACCGCGACTGCCGGCGATGCCGTAGGCAAGTGTACGGTTACCGTTACGGCGAGCACGGAAAAACTTTCCGTCGCGCTGTCTCAAACTTCGCTCGACTTGAAGATCGGCGAGGAAAGGACGGTAGTCGCCACCGCCACGCAGGGCGGAAATGTGGTGCAGGCAACCTTTACATGGAGCAGCGAAGACGACTCCGTAGCCACCGTTGCAAACGGTGAGGTCACGGCGGTCGCTGTGGGAGAAACGCGCATTGCCGTAACGGCTGCGTTCGGCGGAGAAGAGGCGACCGCGTATATCGCCGTTACGGTGAGACTCGATGCGGAGATCGAACTTTCTGCGGATAGTTTCAGCCTTTCCGTCCTCGATCTTTGCGACGATGACGTGCAGACGGCAACCGTGGGTGCGACGCTCTATTATCAGAGTACAGCGCAGAGCGGCGTTACCTTTACTTATACCTCAGACGATGAAGACGTGTTCACCGTCGACGAAGAAGGCGTTCTGACTGCTGTGGGCGCGGGCGACGCCACGCTTACCGTGAGCGCCGTGTTTATGGAAAACGAGATCACGGCGGAATGTGATGTGGAAGTCGTAAACACCAACAACATCGAGTTCGAAGTGGATTTCGGCGACTACGATACGGCAATGCTCAATGAAGCCGTAGGCGATTACGACCTTACCCAACAGATCACTGCAAAAGTAACGCCTTGGGACGAATCATTGAATGTGGAATGGGTATCTTCCGACAATATGATCGCCTCTGTGGAATACGACGGACTCACTGCAACGGTCACTGCGGCAGAAGGATGCTTGGGCGGCGAGGCGATCATTTCGCTTTATGTGGAAGGCATTGAGGTAGGATATGTCGTTATCGGGGTGTATTTCCCCGTAAGTACCGAACAGGATATCGTTGACATCAACAACAGCGATCAGGCGCTTACCTGCTGGTATCTGATGACCAACGACATCAGGCTGGAAAACGTTTACGAATATTCGCTTGTTACCAGAAATGAAAACGAAGCCTGGGCAAAGGCTTTCAGCGGCGTGTTTGACGGCAACGGATATACCATTTCCAATTTCAGGATGGGAGAGGTGGCAGATGCCGGAACAACCGCCAACGGAACATGGAACATGGGCATCATCGGCTACAATACCGGCGTGGTGCGCAACCTGCGCGTAGAAACGGCGCCTTATTCTTGGGGCACAGACCCTGTGTTTACCAACTCTTTGAGAACGGCGAGCGGCGCAATCGTCGCCTATAACGAAGGCATCGTGGAAAACTGCATGGCAGTCGTAGACTTGACGAATGCCGAACAAGCCACCAGACCGAGCGGCGGTTTGGTCGGCACAATGGGACTGACGGGAATTTTGAGAAACTGTTATGTGGAAGTAAAGAGCATCGGCACCATTATTCCTAATCATGCGGCAACACAAAATAATCAAGGCGGCGCGTTCCTCGGCGCTTTCTATGACGGAACGCTGGAAAATTGCTGGGGGCTGAAAGTGGATAATGAGTTGATCCAGCCCGTGGGCTATGATGAAGAAGTCGGGGAAGAGATCGGTAACTTCTTGGAAACGAGCAAAGCGGCTCTGATCGCCGCGGGATTCGGCGCAGACAAACTGAACAGCGATGTCTGGAATATCGCGGTGGAAGGCGATGATTATACCGTGCAGATGAACAAAGGATTCCGTTTTAAACTGGATCTTGGTGCGGTAACTTGCCAAGTCGGCACTTATACTCCAATGGTCAGCAAGGCGGTCACGGGGTATAACAACACGCAGGAGATCGAGCTCACCTTCAACAGGGAAAATGTTCCTTTCACCGTTTCCACTACAACGCCCGAACTCATCTCCGTCGAGGCGGAGGGCAGCGCCGTCAAGGTTACCGCCCTCACATCTTTCGGCGGAACGGCAAACGTAACGGTCAGCGCGGAAGGCGCAACGGTCGCGTCTTTCACCATCGAGGTCTATGCGCCCGTTTCTACTGAGGCGGACCTCGTCGCCATCGACGACTCGACGGAGAGCCTTTCCGGAAAATACCTTATGACTACCGATATCGCGCTTGAAACCGTATATGACAATGCGATCATAACGCAAAATGTCAGCGGCAGTTGGAACGGCTCTTTCCAGGGCGTGTTTGACGGCAACGGCTATACAATCTCCAACTTCCGCATGAGTGCTACTTGGAATATGGGCGTATTCGGGTATAACCGCGGTGTTATCCGCAACCTGCGCGTAGAAACGGCAAACTACAATAATGGCAGTTCGGCGCATGTCTTTAACATCCGTTCTTCCGGCGGCGCGATCGCCGCGCGCAACGGCGGCACGATCGAAAATTGCATGGCGGTCGTCGATATGGTCAATCCCGAAAGCGCTGCAAAATGCGGCGGCGCGATCGTTGGCATACAGGAAAGCGGAGGTATCGTAAAGAACTGCTATACCGAAGTCCAAGTGCATTCCATAATACCCGATCATGAATCTGCGGCATATAATGTCGGCGCGATCGTCGGCGATCTCGGTGCTGGCACGGTGGAAAATTGCTGGTCGGTAAAAGAGGGCGCAGAAACCATTCAGATCTGCGGAATGTTCTCCGGCGATGCCTCGGCGGAAAACAACGTCATAGGCAGCCATCTTGCGACCGATCAAGCGGGGCTGATCACAGCGGGGTTGGATGCGGAAACTTTTGACGACGCCGTCTGGAACGTTTCGGTGGACGGTACGACCTTTACAATCGGCTTGCAAAGCGGCTGCACGGTAGCAGCGATCTCCGCATAAGCGCACATTGATAAGCAGGATAAACGGCTGCAAGCATTCTTGCAGCCGTTTATTAAAAGATATGAAAATGACGGCGATTGTGATATAATAGGACCGCGGCGATATAATCACGCCGCGGACGGGGGCAGGTATGGAAAAGTATTTTATCGGAGCGGACGGCGGCGGGACCAAAACACAGTTTGTTTTGTGCGGCGGCGACGGAAAAGTTCTTGCGCAGATCAAAAGCGGATGTTCCAATCCCATAAATGTTGGCGTAAAACATTGTGCCGATGTTTTGAAGGAAGGAATTTCTGTATTGCTTGCGCAATTGCCCGCAATGGCGCGCTGTATGGTTTTTGCAGGGATCGCCGGCGCGGCGAGCGGAAATTACGGGGTGGAGATCGCCGCGCTCATACCCGAAAACGAAAAGTATAAATTATATGTCGGCTCGGATATCGTCAACGCGTTAAACGCCGCGTTCGGGTTTGAAGACGGGCTTGCGGTGATCGGCGGCACGGGCTCCTCCTGCTATGTGCGGAAAGGCAATGCGTATTGCCGCGTGGGCGGCGGAGGATGGCGGCTCGATCGCGGCGGCAGCGGCTATGCGATCGCAGTGCGGGCGTTCGATGCCGTTCTCCGCGAAACGGACGGCAGGGGCACGAAAACTTGTTTAAGCGCGGCCGTTGCGGAAAAATACGGCGCGTTTCCCGAAAATCTTTCGAAAGTTTACGATCTGTCCGTAGAAGAGGTCGCATCTTTTGCAAAGTATGTTTTTCAAGGATATGAACAAAAAGACGAGGTCTGCGCGTCAATTTTGCAGGAAACCGCCGCATATATGGCGGAACTCGTAAAAACGGGATTTCGCGTTTCTGCCTTGAAAGAGCGCCGCGCGGCATTGGTCGGCGGGCTTTTTCAGGACGGTCCGCTTCTTTCCATGCTTTCCGCAAAACTGCCCGATTGTAACTTTTTTGTCGCAAACCGCCCCGCCGTTCTGGGCGCGGCGCTTGAAGCCGTGCGCCTTGGCGGGGAAAAGACAGAAAAAGAGTTTGCAAAAAATTTTATCGACACGTTTTGATTTTTTGGAGAGGAAAATGAAAAAAACGATAGGGGCGATCGCTTTGGCGGCGGCATTTTTTGTGCTTACCGCCTGTGGCGGCTGCGAAAAAAATGAGGTACCGATGGATTTTCAGGGCGAGGTATTGTTGAATTTTCAAATTATTTCCGATATACATTATAATACGGAGTACGATCCGGCAATGAACGAAAAATTTCGTTCGGTTTGCCAATATAACGCGGAAAATTTTTCCGAAAGCGACGCGTTGGTCGTGGCGGGAGATTTTACGGTGTGGGGCACGGAAGAGCAGTATTCCGACTTTTTTGGGGACCTTACCCGAATGAACACCGCGAAAAATGCCATCGTTGCGATGGGAAATCATGAATATGAATTCAGCCCCGAAGGGCGGATCGGTGCGGAAATGTTTCCCGAACGCAGCGAAAGATACCGCCGTTATGTCGGCGATCTTTTGCAGGGGGCCCCGCTTGAAAAAACGTATTACGATCGTTGGATCAACGGGTACCATTTTATTGTGCTCAATTCCGAAAATTGGGTAGACGGCAGCGGAAAGGCTTATATATCCGAAGAACAGCTCGCTTGGTTTGAAAGCGCCTTGCAAGAAAATGCCGAAGACGGCAAACCCATTTTCGTCGTTTGCCATCAGCCTTTCGATAACACCGTCGACCGTTCGTGGAAGTGGGGACTCGGTGCGCAGACGGAACGCATACAGGAAATTTTATCGAACTATCCGCAAGCCATCGTATTTTCCGGGCATCTTCATAACGGTTATATCGGCTACGACGCGGTATTTAATGCGGGATACGGCACGCTCATCGACCTTCCCGCGTTTCAGTACAACGACCTCTGCAATACCGAGCAGACGACCGCGCTCGGTTATAACGTGGAAGTTTACGAAAAGGGAGTCGTTCTCACGCCCGTCGATTACGCGGCGGGAAAACTTTTGCAAGAGAAACAAATTGTTTTGGCACCTTCCGTAACCTACGGCGCAAACGCAGCTCGCGATGCGGCGTGTGCGATGCTTGTGAACGGAAAGGAAGAACCAAGTTTGAGCGATGGTGATGTTTCCACGGTCGTGAATTTAAAAAAGGGAGACAAAATAATGCTGCGCGCAGCGGGAGAAACCAAAATTGCGGGTGTACGATTGCGTACCGATCCGAAAGTAAATTTCGTGTACGGGGTAGACGCTTACGGCGCGGCCTATACAAGAGATTCATCCTTCGAAAATTCCGAATGGGGCGGGTGTACGGTAAACGCGCAGAGGGAAACGGTCGGTTCGTTTTCCCGCGAACTTCCCAAGTGGGGCAAATGTTTTTCCGCACGGTTCGAAGAGCAGTGGCTGAAAGATCTGGGTTGGATTTTTATCGATGCGCCTTGCAGTGCGCAGGAGATCGAAGTTGTGTTCTCGGGCGGCAGTGCGGTTTCCGAGATCGCGCTCGTGGCAGAAATGTAACAGCATCTTTTACATTTTAGAGATAAAGGCGCTTGAAAACAAATTTTTCAAGCGCCTTTATCTTCTTGTTTGTGCCGAACCTTGCCGTTTTTTGCACGGAACTTAGCTTTCGGACGAGTTTTCAGGCAAAACAGAACAGATCAATTCTTTTACGCCGCGCACACATTATTCGGAAGAGAGTATATGATTGCTCGATTTGTTTGATTTTTTACAACCGGTATTTCCTTTGACATGTTGCCGAAGAGGGTAACGAAGTTGTCCCCTGGAATTATCGATGCAAATTCTGTTTTTATTCTCTTTCTTAATTTTCTTTCCATTGGACTATCAAAGAGATTATCTGAAAAACGAAATGCATAATACCCGTTATAACAACCGAGATATTTTTTGATGAAGATATCCTCTGATGTCGCATCTGGTGCGGAGCCATCATCACGATAATTTTTCGCAACACTTTCTCGGATTCCCATGGATATTTCTTCACTCAACTCACCGATGGGGGTTGGTTCAAAGTTTTGCATCTCTGTTTTATTGCGTTCTTGGTCTCCGTTATGGTAAGCGATATTGAGTAAATCGTCTCTGTCTATTCCTTGGGCCGCATACACTTCTTCCAAACTGTAAAGAGTGCCGCTCGGCACAGAATCAGAATCACAGCCCGAAAAGGCGGTGCAAACACCCAACAAGCATGTTGCCCCCAATAAAATTGAAATTAACAGTTTTAACCGTTTCATAGATAATTCCCCCCCCTTATAAATCAAAATTAGATTTATTGATAAAACCGATTTTTGCGATCGCATAGGTCGATTCCATACCCGGCGTATAATCGATCATTGCCCCGTCTATCAGATCGAGGTACTTTTCTCCGCGTTTCACTGCGGGGATCAGACCGTGGTTAAAACCAATATACACAGCACATTCAGTTGACAAGAAATAACGGCGCTCATTCTCGATCCTTGCCACCTTGAAATGGCTGTCGCTATAAAAAATTACCTGTCCGTTTTCATCACGGATGAACTCTTGATTAAAAAATTGAGCAATCACGTCTCCGTTTGCGTCTGCAATTGTTTCGTTAACTCCTTCCTT
>ERZ1106952.90-NODE-90-length-68219-cov-4.199577_pt1 | contig 68219 bp, 53 predicted proteins | sample MGYA00403677_ERZ1106952 | MGnify/ENA primary metagenome ERZ1106952 (study PRJEB35170, sample SAMEA104062415) | human gut metagenome | biome: human gut; feature: human-associated habitat; material: faeces | place: Denmark | collected 2012-05-14 ... | reverse complement strand
CGCCGACGAATGCCCCAAGGACGAAAGCGGCAATGCGAGAAAAGGATTCATGAGAAACACCAGCGCCGTGTTCGCCGCGTGTTTCTCGAAAAATTCAAAGAACGTGGACGACGTGCTGAAGTTTTTAAACTGGGTGTTCGAAAGCGAAGATAATTACAACCTTTGCCGCTACGGCATCGAAGGCGAGCACTGGGTGAACAACGGCGACGGCACGTATTCTTATCCCGCGGGCAAGGAAAGCTACCTTACCGCTCCGCCGTATTCGGGCATTTTAACGCTGCTTGAAAATCAGAACATTTCCAACCTGACGTACAAGGGCTATTCCGAAGAAGAACTCCGCTGGATCAACGACGTGGCGGGCGATCGGGACAACTATGTGAAGAACGATACGATCGATTATCTTTTCGTGCTGAAAGACGACGCTAAGGCGCAGTACAACACGGCGACGAACATCGTTTATGCGGACGTAAACAACGCCTGGAACGGCAAATGGGATCCTACGACGATGGACGAAACAGGCAAATGCACGGTATACGAAAAGAACAGAGCCGCCTTTATCGCCGCCAGCGGAGCGGTGAGAAAACAGATGACCGATCAGTACCTTTTAATCAAGGCGCGCAAAGATAAGAAAAATTAAGGAGAGCGAACGGCTATGACGCTCTGGATTGTATTTCTGGCATATATAGAAGCGTTCGGCGCGGGCGTGGCGATTTTCGCGAAGCGGCGCGGGCGTAAGGAGTGGGCGTATTATTTCATTCCGTTTTACGCCTTTACGTTCGCCAACAAAACCACGAAAGGCTTTAAGGTGATGTCCATCCCCGTGGAGAATCTTTTTAAAAGCGTTCTTGTGGAAACGGCGGTGTGTATTCTTGCGTTCATCTATGCGAAGTGGGGCGAAACGCATCTCGGCGAGATCGACGCGCCGTGCCTGAAACAGATTATGTGGGTGCCTGCGGGCACGGCGTTGATTGTATTTTATCTGGGAAACGTAAAATCTTCCCTCGCCGTGTTTGAAGAATGGCGTTGCCGCTTCCCGTGCGACCGGATTTTATACCTTACACTGATCGCGTTGCCCGTGGCGTACGCCGCGCTGCCCGTGCGCGAAAAACGCAACAATGCCGTGGGGTTGTAAACGCGGCCTTAAAAAATTTCAAGGAGAGAAAATCATGAGAAACAAATTTCGTATGGCTCTGCCGCTTGCCGCGGCGCTGCTGCTGTCGTGTTCGTGCGCGGCGAATCATCCCGCCCCGGACGACGGTAAACAGGACGGCGGCGATACGCCCGCGCCCGCGGCAACCGAATATATCGGCAAACTTTCTTCGCCCGATTACGCGGCAATCACTGCGGAAAACGAAGCGAAGTACGCGGTGTATTATTTCGACGGCGAAGCGGGCAACGACGCGAATAACGGCGCAAGCGCCGAAAACGCGAAACAATCGCTTTCCGAAGCGAACGCGATTGCGAAAAGCGTTACGCAAAACAAGCCCGTGAAGCTGCTTTTCAAAGCGGGAACAACATTTTACGGCACGCTGACGCTGGAAAATTTCGAAGCGGCGGAAGAATCGCCGTTGCTTGTGGGCGTTTACGGCGCCGACGAAACGGCGGAAGAAAAACAATACCCGAAAATCGTGCCCGACGAGGACGGCACGGGCGTGGAAATCAAGGCGGGCAACGTCCGCGTGAGCGGGTTTGAAATTACGGCGCAAAAAGCGAAACGCGGCGTGAATATGACGACGGTAAAAGCGGGCGCGATGAAAAACATCGTGGTGTCCGATTGCTACATTCACGATATCAACTACGTCTGGGATACTAAAGCGCTGGGGCTGGAGGAAAACGCTATGCCCGAAACGCTTACGAAAACGCTTACAAGCACGCAGGTGCAGCAGATCTGCCCGGATTCGCGCTACGATTACGGTTCCGGCGGCATTTTCTGTTCCAGCCCTACGGACGAATTTCAGGGCGCCAGCTGGCTGGAAAACGTGTGGATAGAAAACAACACCGTGGAGCGCGTGGCAAGAAGCGGCATGTTCCTCGATTCCACCTGGTCGCGCCGACCGGGACACGATTTCGGCAAAGGCAAGTACTGTAAAGACGAAGAAACGGGCGAGGAGTACGGCTATTATCCGCTGCGGAATTTCGTTATCCGCGATAACGATCTTTCGTATTGCGGCGGCGATTCCATCGTGCTTTTGTCCGCACGCGACAGCTATATCGAACGCAATACGTCCTATCACGCTTCCTATCTCGGCAGAAGCGGTTATTACAACGTGGGCATCTGGCCGCATTCGTGTGAAGATCTGGTGATGCAGTACAACGAATCGGCGTATACGCACCTCGATAACGGTTGCGGCGACGGTCAGGGATTCGATATCGATATCGGCAATTCAAACGTTTTGTTCCGGTATAATTACGCGCACCATAATGCGGGCGGCGGCATTCTTCTGTGCAGCATTTCCACCGAGGAGCTTCAGTACGACAAGAACGGAAATTTCGTGCTGGACGAGGACGGCTTGCCTATCCGTAAAGAAGTTTCCGCGCACTGGGAAAACAACAAACTCAGAAACAACGTATTCGCCGATAACAAGGGCGCCGTAGTGCGCTTTCAGGCGACGATCGGCTCGCTGGATTTCGATAACAACGTGGTTGTGTTTCCGGGCGACGTGAAAAATCAGAAAATGTTCCTTTCCGCCACCAACGGTTATATGGCGGAAGCGCGTAACTGGAATTTCCGCAACAATATTTTCTATGCCCGCGGCGACGCCGATACGGTGCTGGACGTGGCGCTGTGCGAAACGGAAACGTGCGTGTTCGACGGCAACGTGTTTTACGGCTTCAACGAAAAATTCAAAGAGGGCGTTCTGAACGCCACGTCGTATATCAGCAAAAACGCATACTTCCTCGATCCCGGTTTTGCGGGCGCGGAAGCGAAGAACGGGCTTAGCGCCGCGGCGGCGTTTAAAGTAACAAGCGCCGAACTTCTTGCCAAAGGCAAGCTTGCTCCCGTGATGAACGAGTACGATTTTGAGGGCACCGACGTTCTAAAAACGGGCTACATGGGCGCGTTCTGCACGGTAAAAAGCAATTAAAAGGGGATAAAACAAGATGAAAAGAAATCTGAAACGAATGGTATCCGCCATACTCGGCGCCGGTGCGGGCGCACTGCTGTTCGGCGCGGTTGCCTGCTCGGCAACAGACGTTTCCGGCGATTTGCTTGCGGAAACGAAACTCTGGCTGGACAGATACGAAGAATGCGCGCTGCCCGTAAAAGACGGCGTAGATCTTTCTTCGCTTACCGTAACGTCCGATCACGAAGATCTGGTGCGTTATGAAAACGGCACCGTGATTTCCACGGGCAAGGCGGAAAAAACCACCGACGTAACTCTTACCGTAAAGCACGGAAAAACGTCGGCGAAACTTTCCGTAAAAGTGCGCGATTCGGGCGCCGTGCCGGAACTTTCCATGCCCGATCCGTCCGTGTATCTCGGCGTGGCGATAGATCTTCCCGTCAGCGTGATGTATCTCGATAAAGAGATGCCCGCGGACGTTACGCAATACGAAGCGGAAGAAATCGGCGGCGGCATCGTATCGTACGAAAACGGAAAAATCGAAGGGCTTGCGCTTGGCGAAACGCAGCTTGCCGTTACGCTGGTTTATAAAGGTTACGAATGCGCGGATTTGTTCGACGTAGCCGTAAAACCCGCAAACGTACTGGAATTCAATACAACGTCGCTTGAAATTTATCAGGCGGATTCCAAACTTTCCAGAGCGCAGATCACGCCCAAAGTGGTAAAGGCGGGGCACGTGGTGGATAACGCCGCCGTAACGTACGAAGTTACTTCCGGCGCGGGCAACATCACCGTATCGGAAAGCGGCGCCGTACAGGCGCTGAAATCGGGCGAGGCTACCATTAAAGCCACGTATACGGCAGATCCTTCCGTGTACGGCGAACTTCCCGTAATCATTCACGAAAACTACGTGAAAGAATCGTTTACGCCCTCGCCCGTCGGCGGCGTCGATCCTGCCGACGGCGTGGAAAAAATCACCACGTACGAGGCGGAAACGGGCGAAATCGGCGGCAGAAGCTCTGCGGATATGTACAAACTCACGCTGGGCTACATCAACAACGAGGACAACGCGAAAACGGAAATGTGGGGGCATCGGATTCTGGTAAGCGAATACGGCACCAACTTCGTGGAAGCGTACCGCAAAGGCTACAGATACTTCGCTTACGATTTGTATTATAAAGACGGCGAAGTGATTACCGCAGACGGCAAAGAATATCATAAACCTTATACAAACCTGTACGTAGGTTCGGGCGGCGACGCTTCTCATCCGGGCGCGCTGTGCGAATTTATCGACTTCAATCAGTATTTCCACCGCAGCTATCTGCGCATATTGCAGCAGAACGGCGAGGGCGAATGGGAAGAAACAAACGTGCTTCGCAAAGAACAGTGGGTGCGCGTGGTGTACGACATGAAATACTACGCGTTCAACTATCCCAACGCGGTGGTCGGATTCTTCTTCACAAGCGGGCAGACGGGTGCGCAGGCGTATTTCGATAATATCCGCTATTATCTGGACGGCGAGTTCCTGCCCGAAGAAACCCGCACGTACGAACAGAAAGACGGCTTCGTGCAGGCAACCAACGAAGAACTGCACGTGCACGGCGTCGATTCCGGAACCACGTACGAGAAGGCGGGCACCGTAGACGGCGTTACCGACGACGGCGTACATACAAATGCTTACAGATACGTTACTCCCGGCAAGGCAAGCGGCTGGAACAATCAGCTGGTCGTTGTGCCGTCGGACGATTCCAGCATCGGCGTGGGCATGCTCAATTTAACCGAGCACGGCAATTATCTCACATTCGATTTCTACACCGACAACGCGGCAGAACTCTCCCTTACGATGGGGCACTGGCTGTATTCGAAAACCATTCGTTTAACGGCGGGTAAAAAAGTCGGTACGTCGCTCGAAACGGATAAATACATCGCGGTGATAAAAGACGGCAAGCGCCTGTACACCCTGCCGCAGGGCGAATGGGTAACCGTGTCGCTGGCGTTCCGCGACGCCTATCAGCCGATTTCCGGCTGGTCGCGCGCGTCTATTTTCGTGGCGCTTACGGGCGCGAACGAAACGGCGTATATCGATAACGTCCGCTATTACGAAACAAATTTGTATATTCCCGCGGAATTCGACGGCGAACGCCCCGTATCCGATTATTATATTGCGGACGGCGTGTACGAAAGCGTGTCGTTTGCGAAATCCGCCGACGGCGAGCAGTTTGCGGGTTCGGTGAAATATACTTCGTCGCTCACCTCCGCGATTATCGACGCGGAAGAGCGCTGGAACGACGGCTTGAAATTCAGCAATATTCACGATTCCGCGTTCCACCCCGCGGGTGATTTCTACGATAAAGGCTACCATTACATTTCGTTTAAAATGTACGCAACGGGCAACTTCGGCGGCATCGCGGTACAGTCCTGGTGCAACGACGGCAAGGGCGCGAAGCAGTACACCGCCAACCTCACGCCGGGCAAGAAAACCGCGCTGAACGTATATCTGATGAAAGAGGACGGCGCTTACGCCCGCTATATCGAAACCGATACCTGGTACACGCTTACGATTCCCGTGGAATATGCGGCGAAACCCACAAACTGGTCGTCGATTTACTATCGGCTGCTGAAAGGCGACGGCGACGGAGAAGCGGTGGCGTATCTCAAAGATTTAAGCTATCATAACACGAAGCCGGCGGACGTTCCCAGAGACGCCGACGAATACCTGCAGGTAACGTTCGGCGATCCTTCGGGCGGCACGAAAGAACTGATTACCGAGGGCGACTTTAAAAATTCCTACAAATTCACGCTGAACATGAGCGGTTCGTGGAAGTCGGCGCTGATTCTCGGCGATACTTCTTCGCCCGTGTACACCGCGAAGTACGTGTTTGCGGAAATTTACATGAAGGACGTTACAACCTTCAACACGCAGGATCAGCTGGGCTTTATGGCAAATAAAGATAACTACAACGATCCCCGCACGATCGGCGTGGATAAGACGGACGGCGTTGTGCTGTTCTACGATATGGAAGGCAACCCCGTAACCACGGTGCAGAACGAAACCTGGTATAAAATGGCGGTACCCGTGAAAGGGGTGCCGAACAAAACGTGGGGCACGTTGAGAATGTTCTTCGAATTCGATACTTCGGCAACTTCGAACGCAACGGTGTACCTGCGCAACGCCGATTACGGCAATACCAACATTTACGCGGAATAATCAATATGCGGCAATAGTTGAGGCTTCCCCTTGGGGGGAAGCTGTCAACGAAGTTGACTGATGAGGGGCAGCCGGAAGTCTGTTTGAAATTAAAAATAAATCAGCGAAAAAACACCGTTGCCCCTCTCTCATTCATCAAAGTTATGCCTTGCCGTCTTTTCCCAAGGGAGAAAGGCTTGCATAAGGCAAAATTTCGGTACGAACGCCGCGGATCATAAAACCTGCGGCACAAAAATAAATTGCCGGAAGGCAAAACGGGAGGAAAATATGAAACTTTACACCACACCACGCCTCGTCGCAATCGTTTTCAATGAAAGCGACGCGGTAAGAACCAGCAACCTTGCCAAGAGTGAACAAGGCTTCGGCGATATCTTCGCGGAAGTGGCTTCGGGCAATCCTGCTACGGGCGAATCGGAGTAAAAGGAGGAAAAGAAATGAAAAATAAGAGAAACATTCTTTGCGGCGCATTTGCCGTGCTTGCCCTGTCTTTGGCGGGCGGCTCTCTGGCTTTTACCGCCAATGCAGAAGAAACTGCTGCAAAAACGCTTGCCGATATTTCAATCGGCATGGTAAAGGGCGCTTCGATGCGCATCGGCTCGGCGGAGGAGGGAAATACCGAAGAAAGCACCGGTTTGCGCTTCACCATGCAGGTATCCAAGGCGGATTACGAAGCTTTGGATAAAACGCAGTATGAAAATATCGAATGGGGCATGCTGATCGCTCCCGTAGAGAGCGTGAAAGCCGCGGAATTCAATGCGGAAAACTTATTCGGCGCAAATGCGAAATACGTATTCAACGAAGAAAACGCGGCAGAGGGCAAATATGCCGCCATCAACGTAACGGAAACGGCGCTTACGCTTGCATCCGAAACGAATCTCGGTATTGAAAACGCGGAAAATTATTACGTGTTCAGCGGCTATATGCACACGATTAAAGCGGGCAATCTTACGCGCGGATTCGTGGGGCGCGGCTACGTGAAATACACCGTGAAGGGAGAAGAAACGCCGCAATACAAATTTGCGGAATATTTCGGCGGCGACGCGGAAAACAACACCCGCTCCGCGTACTATGTAGCGGCGAAATACGTAGACGATGACAAGGTAGACAACGCGAAAGCGAAGAAATTCGTAAACGATAACTATCTGCAAAATTCCGTAGCTTTGGCGAGCGCAACCGTTTCTGTGAGCGTAGACGATTATAAAGAGGACATAACAATCGGTAGCTATAAATCCACGCCGGAAACCACCGAAAAAACGGTGCAAATCGGCAAATTCCTCGACTTGAACGAAACTGTTGACGGCTACACTTTGCGCAAAGATTTATCGAAAAATCTTGCAATCGAGCCCACCTACGCGCGCAATGATTTAACTGCGGAAAGAAAGTACGAATCGAATGATTTTATTCCTTTCTCGAAAACGGCGGGCGCGGTATCGCTGGTAGAAGAAGAGGGCGAAACGAAAGGTGCGTATAAATACAGCGGTTCGTCGGGGACGGACAGTTTACTTCTTGTGCATTATAACGGCTGGAACGTCCCGTATAACGATAAGGTAACGCGCAATCAATCTTCCAAAGAAAAATCGATAGCAGGCTATGTGAATATGAAAATTCGCTGGGATACGGCAGTTAAAAACGGCGGCTTTAATCTCGTTTCGAACTGCGGCGATTGGGGCGCAGATTATGCCGGAACGGAAAGTTGGTGCGTTAATATGAATTGGTTTACTGTATTCGGTACGGCTCGTGGGGGACTTGCGTTCTACAAAGAAAGCGGCTATCCCGTAACCTATATTCAGCCGAATATCTGGTATAAAGTGGCTTTGCCCGTTTATACGAATTTTACGAAAGGCGGGAAATTCGGCACGGTAAAACTCACGCTCGATGCGGCGCAAAACTTGTACTTTAAAGATGTGCAGATTGCCGATAAAGATATTTATGCGGCGCAAGTTCCGAGCGAAGCAGATCCTTATCCCGGCGAAGCGGCGTATAGAGCGGAGAATGGTTCGGTTACAGGGCGCGAATTCATAAAAGATTCGACAAGCTCGTTCGACGGTTCGTGGAAATATACAGTCAACTATGATGTTTGGACGGCAGCGCTTACGTTTGCGGACGCAGGAGCGCAAACTCCCGCGGTATTTGCAAAATTCGTTACTGCAGAAATATATTTTGAAAATGTGACAGACTTCTTTATTCGCGATTGTCTCGGTACAACGGGAGGAAACGATAAATCTAATTACAAAGACGAATTTAAAATCGGCACGGAGAAAACGGGCGGAACGGTTTTGTTCTACGATATGGAAGGAAATACCGTCACCACGTTGCAGAATAATACGTGGTATAAGATGGCAATTCCCGTGAAAGCTGTGAATCCGACGGGGAATAAATGGGGTACGTTGACTTTGCAACTTACAAACGCTCAGTACCAAGAAACGGGTACAAATTTGTGGAAGTTTGAAACAACGCACTATATTTATCTCAGAAATCAAGCCTACGGCGGTACGAATATTTACGCGAAGTAATTAAACGGCAAAAGCAAGCCTTCCCCCGTTAAACGGGGAAGGCTTGCAATAAGGCGACAATTCTTGCTTTCCCCTTCGGGGAGAGTGGCGGCGAAGCCGCCGAGAGAGGATAAAATATTCAGACAAACGGGCTGAAAAAAACGGCTCATTTCAATCAGATCACACAAAAAAATATGTTTCAGGTAGAAAAATATCAGAAAGCTTGCAGAAAACTCATTCCCGAAGGAATCGTGCTTTTAAAGAATCTGAACGGCGTTTTGCCCTTGAAAAGCAGCGATAAAATCGCTTTGTTTTCGCGCGGACAGTTCGAATACGTGAAAAGCGGTTCCGGTTCCGGCGGCAGAGTCAACTGCCCGTACATCACGCAGTTTTACGACGAATTTTCCTCCCGTGCGCAGCTCGACGAAGAGGTTTCCGCGTTTTATCGCGATTTTATCGCGGAAAACCCCGCCGAGGGCGACGGCTGGACGTACCCCGCCTCGCAGAAACAGCCGCTTTTACCCGAAGAACTGGTAAAGCGCGCGGCGGAAAAGAACGATAAAGCCGTGTTTATTCTCTCGCGTATCTGCGGCGAAGGGTACGATTGCAAGGCGGAAAAAGGCAACTGGTATTTATCGGACGAAGAACGGCAGTCGATCGCGCTGATTTGCAGATATTTCGCGGGCAGGGCGGCGGTGCTTGTAAATTCGGGCAATTTAATCGATCTTTCCTGGCACGAAGAACTTTCCGTTCCCGCGCTGGCGCTGGTGTGGCAGGGCGGACAGGAAGGGGCGCGCGGCACGGCGGACGCGCTTTTCAACGTAATTCCGCCAAGCGGCAGGCTTGCCGATACGGCGGCGCGGCTGGAAAGCTACCCGCAGGAGGTTGCCGCGCGTATCACGGGCAAACCCGCGTTCGGCAACGAAGTGCGCAATTTCCGCGCCGAAGATATTTATGTGGGCTATCGCTATTTCGAATCGTTTGCGAAAGACGACGTGCTTTTCCCGTTCGGCTACGGCTTAACTTACACGCAATTCGCAATCGTTTGCGAAACCGCCGCGGTGTGCGGCGACGCCGTGAATTTTGTTTTCCGCGTAAAAAATACGGGCAAAGAACGCGGCAAAGAGGTGGTGCAACTGTACTTTTCCGCTCCGCAGGGCAGGCTGGGCAAGCCGGCGCGCGTGTTGTGCGGGTTTAAAAAGACGAAAGAACTGCAGCCCGGAAACACGCAGAAAATCGAAATTTCCGTGCCGTTTTACGCGCTTGCTTCGTACGACGATACGGGCGCCGCGGGCGCGGAAAACGGCGAAAACACGGCGTATTGCTACGTGGCGGAAGCGGGAGAATACGCGTTTTATGCGGGCGAAAACGTGCGCGACGCGGAAAAATGCTTCTCCTTCCGTATGGATAAATTGCGGATTATTTCGCGCTGTTCGCAGTGCCTCGCACCCGTGTTCCCGTTTGAAAAAATGGCTACGACGGACGGCAAAACTTACTTTTTCGAACCCGCGGCGCTGCAAAAATCACCCGTGCGCATCGAAAGAAGCGCGGCGGCGGAAGCGCCCGTAACGGGCAATCGCGGCATAAAATTAAAAGACGTCGAAAGCGGCAGAGCCACGCTTGAAAAATTTGTCGCGCAGTTTACGGCGGAAGAACTTTGCATGCTGGTGCGCGGCGAGGGCATGTCCTCGGTGAAAGGCAGCGTTTCGGGCTCGGCAAGCTGTTTCGGCGGCGTATCCGCCGTGTGGGCGGAGGCGGGCGTGCCCGTCATCACCACCTGCGACGGACCGAGCGGCGTGCGGCTGGAATGTTCCATCGAAACGCAGCAGATCCCTTCGGGCACGCTGATTGCCTGTGCATGGGATCCGTATGCGGCGGGCGCGGTGTACGAGGGTTTCGCGGGCGAACTGGCTCTGCACGGGGTAGACGTGGCGCTGGCCCCCGGCATGAATATTCACCGCCACCCCTTAGGCGGCAGAAATTTCGAATATTATTCGGAAGATCCGCTTCTTTCCGGCGAAAACGCGGCGGCGATGGCGGAAGTCATGGCGAAAAACGGCGCGTTCGTTACGCTGAAACATTTCGCGGGAAACGAACAGGAACTTTGCCGCGGCTCGGTGGACGAAGAGATGAGCGAGCGCGCTCTTCGCGAAATATATCTGAAAGGCTTCGAAATCGCGGTGCGCGGCGGCTACGCGAAATATATCATGACGTCATATAACCGCGTCGCAAACGTGCACTGTTCCAATTCCTACGCGCTTACCACGCAGATTTTGCGCGGCGAATGGGGCTTTCGCGGCGCGGTGATGACGGACTGGTGGGCGGCGTGCGATTCCGCGGAAGCGCTGGATAAGGGCGTAGGCTGCGCGGACGAAAACGCCGACGTTACGAAACTTGCTTCCGGCGTACGCGCGCAGAACGATTTGTACATGGTGGTGCCGGATGCCGCGACGTATAAAGACGATCTGAAAAAGCAGCTCGGACAGGGCAATTTAACGCTCTTCGATCTGCGCCGTTCGGCGGAGAATATACTGCGCTGCGTCATGCTTACCGAAACGTTTAAAAAGGGCGGTTTCAAACGCCGCGATTTATCGGTGAAAGCGGGAAAAACGCTGTACGACAAGCCGTTTTCAAGCGATAAATTCACCGTGCGGCTGCCCGCGGCGAAAGAATACGCGATGCGGTTTTCGTACGCGGTGGACGGCGATCCGCTGGCGCAATACAAACTGACGGTGCGCGTAAACATGCAGGTAACGGTAAACCCCGTGGTGCGCGGCACGAACGGCAAAGAAGAAACAAGCGATTTATTTTCGGTGTATCTGCCGCAGGAAGCGGAGTTCTGGTTTGAAGGCACTTCGTGGCGGACGGAAAAGGCGGCGTATAAAATCACCCGCGTAATGATTTACGAAAAGCAGGATTAACCGAGCGCCGCCAAAGCGCCTGCGCGAACTACAAGAAAACATTTATGAACGATAAAATTTTCGATCATCTGCCGCCGTCGGCGGGGATCAATCCCATTCTGCACAATCTTCCGGGCAGCGACGTTCCGGCGGCGTGCGAGGCGCTGAAAGATTTCGGCTTTGCGGGCGCCGTAACCAACGTTCCGGGCATAAACGGCTTCACGCAAAACCCGGAAAACGTAAAAGAACTGGTGAGCGCCGTGAACACGCTGCACGAAAACGGACTGGAATACTGGATATACGACGAAACGGGGTATCCCAGCGGTCAGGCGGGCGGAATCACGCTGGAAGGGCATAAAAATCTGGAAGCGAAAGGGGTTTACATGCGCAAATTCGAAGCGTTTCTGCAACCGAAAGAATTTACGTACGTCATCGACGGCGATTCCGATAAAATCGCGTACGCGGCGAAGTATAAAATCGATCTTTCGGATAATTGCGAAGCTTATTTGAAAATTTCTGCCGCGGAAAGCTTGCCTTTTTCGAAAAAACGCGTTAAAATATCGTTACGGCCCGGCGAAGCGGCGTATGTGTTCATCGTTCGTCCCGCCTACGAGGGCGCGCACACGGTGCATAATATTTCCAGCCGCAAACGCTACATCGATATTATGGATAAGCGCGCCGTGAAACGGTTTTTAAACGTGGCGTACGCGCCGATTGCCGCCGCGGACGAAAACGCTTACAAAAACGCCCGAGCCGTGTTTACAGACGAGCCGAGCGTGATGGCAAGTTACGCCCGCGAACACGAATCGTTCAATTACGCACTCGCGCCGTATACGGGTACGTTATTTAAAGAATTTCAAAAACGCCGCGGATATTCGCTGTTGCCGTATCTGCCGCTCGTATTCGAAGAAACCGACGCGCTGTATCCGAAAATCCGTACGGATTTTTACGAAACCGTCGGCGAGCTGGCGGCGGAAAATTACACGGAGCAGATAGGCGAATACTTAAAAAAGCACGGCACGAAAATTTCCGGGCATTATCTTGCCGAAGAACACGTGTGGGAACACGCGGCGAATTACGGCAGTTACGAACGCGTTCTGGAAAAAGCGGGCTATCCCGGCATGGACGTTCTGCAATGCACGCCCGAAGATTTTTATTTCAACGCGCCGAAATTTCTGCAGATGATTGCCGAAAAGAAAAATTCCGACGGCTTCATGGTGGAATTCTGCCCGTTTTTCAACGCCGAAGCGTTTTATAAAAACGCGTTTGAAAACACGGCGGGTTCGCTGAGCATTTTATATATGTTCGGCGCGCGCAAAATCAACAGCTATTACCTGCCGAAACTCTGCGATTACCGCGGCGGCTCGGTGGCTTCTCTTGCCCGGTTCAAAGGCGGACTCACCCGCGAACAGTCGCTGTATTTAAACGCCTATGCGCGCAGAATGTACGCGGCTCTTTCGGGCAGAAAAACGCAGAAAATCACATGCGTGTACTATGCTTTGGAGGACGTGCAGGCGAAATTCGCCCCGTGCAACAACGGAAAATACGCGCGCGACGTCGTGCTTACGGCGCTCGATCGTTCCTTGAAAAAACTGGCGGAAACCTTGCTCCTTAGCGGCGAGGAATACGTCTTTTCGGACGGCGCGCAGCTGCGGGAGGCGGCGAAGAACGCCGCGAAAACGAAGAAAGCGGAAATGCGCCGCGTGGTGGTGCCCGTATGCGATTTTATCCGGAAAGAAACGCTGGAATCGTTGAAAACGTTATCGGAAAACGGCGCGGAAATCGTGTTTTTGAAAGAGGAGCGCGAAGCCGGCGCGGCGGCTTGCGCCTGTTACGACGGCGCGGCGAATACGGGCGGCGGAACGAAAATCGCGGTGGGCGAAAACTGCGGCGTTTATACGGCGGATTTCGGCGAAAGCATCACCGTTTCCGGATTATTGAAAAAAATCCGCCGCAAGGAAAAGAAACGCGCGTTGCTTGTGCCGAAGAAGAACGTTATCAGGCAAAGTTACGAGGGCGGCATTACGGCGTATTACAACAACAACCTGCAGGAAACGGAACTTGTCGCGGCGAAGAACGTAACGATTTACAATCCCGCGACGGGCGGCATTTACGGCGCGAAAGCGGGCGATACGGTGAAAATCGGCGCGTATCGGCTGGTGTTTGCCGAAGCGGAGAAATAAATTATGGAACAAAAATCCGAAGCGGCGCGCCGGCGGAAGCCGAAGGGCGATTTCACGCTTCCCGGCGAAGCCGGCTACGAAAAACTTACGCTGCGCCTTGCAAAAAAGTGGGGCGCCGACGTGGTGCGGGACAGCGACGGAACGCAGCTTTCCCCCGAAATTCTGTCGGCGGGCTACGGCGTTTATTCCACAATCTGCGTCATCCGCGAACACAACGATTTCGCGAAAGCGCATCCCGAAACGCAGGCGGAAGCGCCGCTTTATTCGCTGCCCGTCGCGGCGGAAAGCGAAACGCTTGAAATAAATCTTCTGAACGGCTATTTTTCGCAGCAATTCGAAATAGACGAAAGGGAGTGCTCGCAAAAATACTGGCAGGCGTTCGACCGTACGGAAAATAAAGAACTGCCGCGCGAAGAATGGACATACCTCGGCGGCGGAAAGGCGCTGATTAAACGCGCGAAAAAGTACCACGAATATTCCGTGAATTTTTTCGCGTTCCGTATCTGGGAAGAAATTTCCATGTACAATCATATCACCAACGGCTGGCAGAAAGAACATCTCCGGCAGCTCGATCCCGTTCACCCCGTCGTGCGCGGGTATCTCAAAGACTATCTGCGGCGGTGGTGCGCGGCGCATCCCGCCACAAACGTGGTGCGGTTTACTTCGCTTTTCTACAATTTCGTGTGGATTTGGGGCAGCGATAAAAACAACCGTTTTCTTTTCACCGACTGGGCGTCGTACGATTTTACGGCAAGCCCCGCGATGCTGGAAAATTACGAAAAATTCACGGGCGGAAAAATCTCGGCGGAAGATTTTATCAACGGCGGAAAACGACGCTCTACCCATACCCTTTCCGATGAAACGAAGCGGAAATATATGCGTTTCGTGCAGAATTTCGTGGCGGATTTCGCGGCGGAGCTGGTGCAAATCGTGCACGATGCCGGCAAAAAAGCGTATATGTTTTACGATGACAGCTGGGTGGGCAGCGAGCCTTATTCCGAAAGTTTTGCGCGCATCGGCTTCGACGGTATCATCAAATGCGTGTTTTCCGCCTACGAAGCGCGTATGTGCGCGGACGTTCCGGGCGTGGAAACGCACGAACTTCGTCTGCACCCGTATCTTTTTCCCACGGGGCTCACGGGCGAACCGGTGTTTGCGGCGGGCGGAGATCCCGTTACGCCGGCAAAACAATACTGGACGGCGGTGCGCCGCGCGCTTCTTCGCCGGTGTGCCGACCGTATCGGGCTGGGCGGATATCTGCACTTAACGCAGGATTTTCCCGATTTTTGCGATTATATCGAAACGCTTGCGGACGAATTCCGCGAAATCAAAGCGTTGCATAAGGGCGGCGCGCCCTATGCGCTTCCGGTGAAAATCTCCGTGCTCACCCACTGGGGAAAACTGCGCAGCTGGACGTGCGGCGGGCATTATCACGAACACCCGGATCTTGACCTTATCAACCTTCTCGAAAGCGTCGCGGGGTTGCCCGTGCAGACGGAATTTATCGATTTCACGCAGCTGAAAAACGGCGATTTTACGGGCAACGTGCTGCTTGTCGCGGGCTTGAAAAACAGCGCGTATGGCGGCGGAAGCGAGTGGAACGACGTAAAAACGTACGAAAGCGCGGCGAAGTTCGTGCACGGCGGAGGCGCGTTGATCTGCGTGAACGAAGCTTCGGAAACGGACGGATTTTCAACGAATCTGCGCCTTGCGCCGCTGCTCGGCGTCGATCTCGATCGCGGCGATTTCAACTGCCGCGGCAAATATCCCGCGGCGGCGGAACGGGAGGAAATTTCCGTCGGAACTTTCACGGGAAAGAAAGAGGCGTTTATCTTCGCGCCGGACGTACGCATTCTTAAAAACGCGGAAGCGCGCGCGGGAGAAGAAAAAACGTTTGCCGTGGCTGCGCGAAACGTCGGCAAGGGCTACGCAACGTACGTATCCTCGTATAAACACACGCCGGAAAACGCCGCGGCGCTGCTTTCGTTGCTGCTGCGGTTAAGAAATCTGTCTGCGGCGGAAAATTATCTTTCCGATAATCCGTATGTGGATTGCGCATACTTCGAAAAAGAAAAAAAGCTGGCGCTGGCAAACGTTTCCGGCGTTTCGCAGACGGCGCGGATTTCTCTGCCGGGCGGCGGAAAAACGTTTACGTTGCCGCCCGCCGGCATAAAAATCGTACCCGTCGGCAAAATTCGCGCCGAAGAAAAAGAAGAATAAAAAGGAAAAGCAAATTATGCTGAAGGACGTATTCACAAAGCCTTTCGATCTGATGAAAATCAATCCGTACGTCAGGTTTGTAATGATGTATAACATCGCCGCGGACGAACACCACGTGCCGCGGCGGATGCTGTACGATTACGGGCTGATCTGCGTGTTGCAGGGCGCCATCTGGTTTCGTTACGGCGGCGAAGAAGTGTGCGTGAAAGAGGGCGAAATTCACCTGATGCCCCCGATGATTACGCATCGCGAAATTATAAAACAGGGCGACAGGTGCAAATATTACGTAGTGCACTTCGATATGATTTACGATCCCGCCCGCGCGGATATCGACGTAAACAGCGTGTATCTTTCCCGCTGCGTTCCGGGCGTGGACGAGGTTACGCCGGACAGGGGACTGCTTGCCGCGGGGCGCGAAGAAGTGGGGTTGATGAAAGGTCCGTTCAAAACCCGCCCGCGCGAATTCGATAAACTGGCGGAGTGCCTGAAACGCATGGAATCGCTTACGGCAAGAAACCGCTACCGTACGGCGCAGCATTCCGATACCCTCTCTTTAAAGGGCGATATGCTGGAAATTCTCGCCTATCTGTGGGAGGACGACGCCGATAAAAACGACGATTATTATCAGTGCGTGGATAATTTCATCCGCTATGTTCGCAACCATTTCGCCGAGGAAATAGATATCGCGGCGCTGTCTGCGAAATACGGCTTCACGCCGAATTATTTCCGCTCCGTATTCAAAAAAATCACGGGCATCACGCCGTTCGAATATCTGCAGCGACTGCGCCTATCCCGCGCGCAGGAATTATTGCAGGAACGCCGCTTTTCCGTGCAGCAGGTGGCGTTTCAGGTGGGGTTCAACGATCCGTTTTATTTTTCGAAGGCATTCAAAAAACGCACGGGCACTACCCCCAAGAAATACGCGGGAAACCCGAAAAACGGCAGGGGGGGGTGAGTTATATGCCCATCAACCGGAAGAAGAACCGGACGAACAATAACCGCTCGGGCGGTAAAACGCGCGTTGAAAAACGCGCGTTTTACTTTGCGGAAAAGGTGGTATAAATATAAAATAACGTTCACGCAGGCAATCGCACGAAGGAGGAACTTATTATGATTATCATCAAAGACGCTTCGTTTTCGGAGGAACGCGCGCTGTATAATCTGCACGACGCGCTTGTGAAAAACTGCCGTTTCGAGGGCGAAGAGGACGGCGAATCCGCTATGAAAGAAAGCGGAAAATTACGGGTGGAAGATTCGTATTTCGATTTACGATATCCGCTGTGGCACGTTACGGGCGCCGCGCTTTCGAAAATCGAAATGACGGAACATTGCCGCGCCGCGTTGTGGTACGATAAAAACGTTTCGATTTCCGCGTCGAAAATGCACGGCATCAAAGCGCTTCGCGAATGCGAAAACGTTACCGTGGATAATACGGAAATCGTTTCTCCGGAATTCGGCTGGAAATGTAAAAACGTGCGCGTTACGGGCGGTTCGATTCAATCGGAATACGCGTTTTTATTAAGCCGCAATCTCATCGTGAGCAATCTGAAATTTCAGGGGAAATACTCGTTTCAGTACGTGCATAACGCGAAATTCACGAAATGCGTTTTCGATACCAAGGACGCGTTCTGGCACACGAAAAACGTTACCGTGAAAGACAGCGTTATCAAAGGCGAATACCTCGGCTGGTATTCCGAAAATCTCACGCTCGTGCGCTGCAAAATCATCGGCACGCAACCGCTTTGCTATTGCAAGGGGCTGCGGCTGATCGACTGCACTACGGAAGATTGCGATCTGGCGTTCGAATACAGCCACGTGAACGCGTCGGTGAAAGGCGACATCGTCAGCGTGAAAAACCCGAAATCGGGCAAAATCGTAGCCGATTCCATCGGGAAAATCATTCTGAAAGATTCCGTTATTAACAGCCGCGCGAAAATCGTGGTGCGGCAGAATAAAAAGAAAAAGGACGTCGCTTCCGATTCGCGGCAGAGCGCGAAAAAGGCATGAAAAATTCCACGGCGCTATCGGCGTAGCGCTGCCCGTTACGTTATTATGCAGGCGTTTGCCAACCTTGCGGGCATGGGCGTGCGCCGTAAAAAGCGTCGAATAAGAAAAACGGAATTCGTTAATAAATCGCAAAAAAAACCTGCAAAGCCGTAAGCCCCGCAGGTTTTTTTATAGAGATTTTATTGATTTTCGTACCATTTTTTTACGTATTCCGCAATGCAGGGCACCATGGCGGGGAGGTCCGCATGCGAAGTGTTCACGCACAAATCGTAGTTCTCTCTGTCGCCCCACTCCTTGCCGTAGAACAGCCCGTACAGTTTTTGTCTGCCTTTATCCACCGAGCGGATTTTCTTTAACAGTTGCTTGTCGGTAAGGTGTTCCGTGCCTTCTTCATGCGCGCGGCAGCGTTCCAGTTTGCTCGCTTCGTCCGCATACACAAACAGACGGAACGGATGTTTCTCCGCCAGAATCAGATCGGCGCATCTTCCCACGATCACGCAGTCGGTTTCCGAAATTTTTTCAATTACTTCCCGTTGCGCGTTAAGTATTTTTTCCGTGATTCCCGCGGAAGGACAGGCGCAATCGGCAAACGTGTGCCCGAACGTAAGAAAGTTGCGTTGCATCGCGCCGTTTTCCAGAATCGTCGCCACAAACTGTTCGGAAAAATCGCTTTTTTTTGCGATTTCCGTAATCAGCGTTTTATCGTAATAAGCAATGCCCATGGCGTCCGCAAGCCGCTTGCCTATTTCTCTGCCGCCGCTGCCGAATTCTCTGCCTACCGTAATGATTTTAACCATATAAAAAGCCTCCACGCTTTTCTTTATATTATACGGCAAACCTCCGCGTTTGTCAACCCCTGCGGAAAAATTTTCCGGAAATATTTTTCTTTGAAAAACCCCTGCGGAAGTTTGTAAAATTTTTCGCAAGATGCTATAATATAAATATTCATAAGGAGTACTTCCATGCGGACAGGCATATCTACGGCGTCGCTGTTCATGCGACAATACAACGAAGACGCGGTGCAGACGATCAATCGCCTCGGCGTGAAAACGTGCGAAATTTTTCTGGAAACTTTTTCGGAATACACCCGCGCTTACGGCGAACTGTTAAACGAAAGAAAGGGGGATCTTTCCGTCAATTCCGTCCACCTTTTCACAACGAATCTCGAACCGCAGCTGTTTTCCGAAAACGAAAGAACGAGGAAAGACGCGTTTTATTTTCTCGGCGAAGCGATGAACGCCGCTAACGCGTTCGGCGCGAAGTACTATACGTTTCACGGCACGGCGCGCTACAAAAAAAATTCGAGAAGCGGCTTGAACGACAATTTCCCCAAAATCGGCGCGGCGCTGGAAGCAACGCGGCAGTTTTGCGAAAAATACGGCGTGGCGCTCTCGCTCGAAACGGTGGAGTGGTCTACGTATAATCGTCCGGGCGTGTTTAAAGAACTGCTGAAATACTGTCCGCGCCTTTTCGCCACGTTCGATATCAAACAGACGCGTATTTCGGGCTATCCCGAAAGCGAATATCTCAAAGAAACGGCGGGGCATATTTCGCACGTGCACGTATCCGATATCGATTCCTGCGGCAAAACCTGCCTGCCGGGCAGGGGAACGTATAATTTCGAAGATTTGTTCCGCCGCCTTGCCGATACGGGCTTTAACGGCGCGGTGATGATCGAAGCTTATAAAGACGATTACGAAAACGTGGAAGAACTGAAAACCGCCGCCGTGTATCTGGAAGAAATTTTATATAAACTCAATCTGAACGGGTAAAATTTTGTCGAACGGAGGAAAGCTTTGCCGAACGCAAAAAAAGGTTGGTTCAACCCCGCAAAACAGCTTGACAGAACCAAAAAAAATTGATATAATCAAACACGTAAAAAATAAACGCACAGGCAAAGGAAGGTGAGAAAAGAATGTCCACGGTAAAAGTCGGAGAGAACGAAAACGTTGAAAGCGCGCTTCGCCGCTTCAAGAGAAAGTGCTCGCGCGACGGCATTATCGGCGATCTTCGCAAGAAGGAATTTTACGAAAAACCTTCCGTAAGAAGAAAGAAGAAGTCGGAAGCCGCAAGAAAGAGAAACAAAAACTAAAACATGAATTCGCTTCCCCGCAAAACCTGCGGGGAAGCGAATTGCTTTATACGGACGCAAAAAACGTCGAAACCGCGCGAAAGATGAAAAATATAGCAAAAAAAAGGAGAAACAACAAAAGTGGCGGAAGCGCAGACATTGAAGAGCGCGGCGAAAAGCGCGAAACAACGTATGAAAAAAGGTTTTTGGGAACATTGCGAAAAAAGCGTACGCGAAAGCGTGGAAGAAGCGAAACGGCAGGGCGTGAACGAAAGCAAAGCCGAACGCTATTTCATCAAAGAAACGCAAAAGGCGATCGCGGGCGAAAAAGAGGACGAATTTTATTTGCGCGTGAAAGAAATGCTCCTTTCCGAGGGCGAAGTATCCGACGCGATCGGCAGACTTACCGACAGGGAATATTTTTCCACGCTTTCCTATGAAGAAAAGCAGCGCTACACGCTCTCTTTAAGCGAAAAGTATCTGCGCGCGCTCGAACGTTTCCGCCGCGAAAGCGAATTCGCCTTTTCATCCTCGGCGCAAAACGTCCGCGGCACAAGGTAAAAAACAGGGCGAAATATACTTGCCAAAGCGCGAACAAAATGGTATAATAAAGCAAAAGAATTTACAGGCGGTGCCGCGCAGCTTCTGTGCGGCACTCCGTTACGAAAAAGAAGAACCCGATGAAAAGTACCGAAGAATTATTGAAAGAACTCAACGAAGAACAAATCAAACCCGTCCTCGCCACCGAGGGAGCGGTGCTTGTTCTGGCAGGCGCCGGCAGCGGCAAAACCCGCGTTTTAACCACCCGCATCGCGTATCTGATGCAGGAAAAAGGCGTTTCGCCCCGTTCGATTCTCGCCATCACGTTCACCAACAAAGCGGCGAACGAAATGAAAGAACGCGTTTCCCGCCTCGGCGATACCGATGGCATGTGGGTGTGCACCATCCACTCCATGTGCGTGCGCATTCTGCGCGATTTCGCCGAAAGCGCCGGCATCAACAAAAATTTTTCCATTTACAGCGAAACCGAACGCAGCAACGTTTTAAAAAAGGCGTTCAAAGAAATTACGGAGGGCGACGAGCGCGACGACGAGCTGTTCAAACAGATTAAACGCAGCGTTTCCGAAGCCAAAACGGAGGGGGTAACGCCCGAAGAATACGCCGCCGCCAACCAAGGCGAGCACAATATCAAAATCATCACCCGCGTATTTTCGGCGTACGAAAAACACCTTGCCGAAAACAACGCCCTCGATTTCGACGATCTGTTAAGCCGCACTCTGAGGTTGCTTCGCACCGATAAAGAAGCGCGCGAATACCTCGGCGGCAAATTCCGCTACATCATGGTGGACGAATTTCAGGATACCAACGAAGTGCAGTTCGAAATCGTGCGGCTGCTTTCCTCCGTGCACGGCAACCTGTTCGCCGTCGGCGACGACGATCAGTCCATCTACGGCTGGCGCGGCGCGCGGATAGAAAACATTCTGCAATTCGAAAAGCAGTTTCCGTCGGCGCAGGTATTCAAATTGCAGCGCAATTACCGCTCCACGAAAAACATTCTCGCCGTGGCGAACGAAACCATCAAAAACAACGGCAGGCGCAAACAGAAAACTTTGTGGACGGATAAGGAAGAGGGCGAAAAGGTAAAGGTATACGAGGCGGAAGAGGAAAGCTACGAAAGCATGTTCGTCGCCCGTACCATCCGCGAACTCGTCCGCGAGGGGTACTCCTATGCCGATTTCGCCGTGCTCATGCGCGTAAACGCGCTCACCCGCTCGTTCGAACAGGAATTTTCGGCGGACGCGATTCCTTTCAAAGTATTCGGCGGCTTTAAATTCTACGACCGCAAGGAAATCAAAGATATGCTGGCGTATCTGCGGCTTGTGGCAAACCCGTTCGATAACGAGGCGTTGATCCGCATCATCAATTTTCCCCGCCGCGGCATCGGCGCGAAAACCATCGAAACCGTAGAGGACTATGCCGAGCAAAACGGCATTTCCGATTACGAAACGCTTCTGGAAACGCAGAACCTCGCGCTCAATTCCTCCGCGCGTGCGAAACTTGCCGAATTCGGCGGACAGATTAAAAACTGGATTATCGCTTCGGCGGAGCTTTCCGTGCTCGAACTCGTGAAAAAAATCGTAAAAGATTCCGGACTGGATACGGCGTTTTCGGGCGATGACGACGAAAGCGTGAACAAAAAAGCCAACATCGAAGAATTCGTCAATTCCGTGGCGGATTTCGAACGCCTGAACGGCAACGCCGATCTTTCCGAATACCTGCAGCAGGTTTCTCTTGTTTCCGATACCGACGAAATGGACGAAACGGAATACGTAACGCTTGCCACCGTGCACGCGGTGAAAGGGCTGGAATTCAAATGCGTGTTCGTGGTGGGGCTGGAAGAAAACATTCTTCCTTCTTCCCGCGCGGAAACCGACGAGGACGCCCTCGAAGAGGAGCGCCGCATCATGTACGTAGCCGTTACCCGCGCGAAAGAGCGGCTGTATCTCACCCGCTCGAAGAGCCGCTTTTTATACGGTAAGCGCGAAAGCACGGCGCGTTCGCGGTTTCTGAAAGAACTCGCCGGCGTGGTGGAACTCCCCAAAGATACCCGCACGGAAAATCTCGATCGCTACGGATTGAAATCCACCTACGGCGGTTACGGAAAATCGTACGGTTCGGCTTACGGCGGCGGGTACGGAAGTACATACGGCGGCAATTCTTACGGCGGGGGCAACCGCGGCGTAACTTCGGGGTATGCCGCCGAAACGCGCGATTCTGCGCCGATCAGAAGCACGTACAAGCCCGTTTCGGGCGACGGCGCTTCCGGCGGAATGTACGCCCCGGCAAACAGAAGCAAAAGCACGGGCGGCGGCACGTTCACATACGGCGGCGTAGGCTCGCCGAATAAATTCGGAGCCGCGAAAACGGCAGGTAAAGACGTATCGGCGTTCAGAGAGGGCGTAAAGGTATCGCACCCGAAATTCGGCACGGGCACCATCGTGAAGGTTGCGGGAATTCAGGGCAACACGGTATTGCACGTGGCGTTCGAAGGATTCGGCATCAAACAGCTTTCCGCCGCGCTCGCCCCGCTGAAAATCATCGGTTGAAAGGAGAAAAAACATGTCCCGTCAAAGAGAAATCACAGATCTGTTGAACAAATGGGCGTATGAGTATTACGTGCTCGATTGTCCCAGCGTACCCGACGGGGAGTACGATAAATTATACGACGAATTAAAGGCGCTCGAAGCGCTTTCCGGGGAGGTATACCCCGATTCTCCCACGCGCAGGGTGGGCGGCGAACCGATTGCGGCGTTTTCGCAGCACACGCACATCCGCCGCCTGTATTCGCTGGATAAAGCGGTAACCGACGAAGAACTGGCGGCGTTCGTTACGCGCGCGGAAAAGGCGGGCGCCGAAGAAAACGTCGCCCCAACGTACACCGTGGAATATAAATTCGACGGACTTACGGTGTGTCTGACGTACGAAAACGGCGCGTTCGTCCGCGCCGCCACGCGCGGCAACGGTACCGTCGGCGAAGACGTTACGGCGCAGGTACTCACCGTGAAATCGTTTCCTCTTTCCGTTTCGTACAAAGGCACGCTGGAAGTGCGCGGCGAAGCCGTCATGCGCCTTTCCGTGCTGGAAAAATACAATCGGACGGCGGCGGAACCTTTAAAAAACGCGCGTAACGCGGCGGCGGGCGCCATCCGCAATCTCGATCCCAAGGTTACGGCGGCGCGGCACGTCGATATTTATTTTTACGACGTGAATTACCGTTCGGAAGGCGAGCCGCTTTCGCAGCGGGAAGCGCACGAATTTTTAATGGCCGAGGGCTTCAAGGTGTTTCCGTATTTTAAGCTTGCGAAAAATTACGACGAAGTCAAAGCCGCCGTGGACGAAATCGAAGTGGAAAGAAAGCATATCGACGTTCTTACGGACGGCGCCGTCATCAAACTGAACGAACCTAAGCTGCGCGAAAAAATGGGGTATACCGATAAATTCCCGCGTTTCGAAGTTGCGTTCAAATTCGAAGCGGAAGAAGCGGAAACCAAGGTGGAAAAAGTGGAATGGCAGGTGGGCAGAACGGGCAAATTAACGCCTCTCGCGCTGCTCACGCCGGTAGAACTCGCGGGAGTAACCGTATCGCGCGCCACGCTGAACAATTACGGCGATATTTTAAGAAAGCGCGTCAAACAGGGCTCGCGCGTTCTGATACGGCGTTCCAACGAAGTCATTCCCGAAATTTTAGGCGCCGTAGACGAAGGCGACGGCGCGGCAATCGAAAAGCCCGTCGTCTGTCCCGCCTGCCATACGCCGCTTATCGAAACGGGCGCGAATCTGTTCTGCCCCAACCGCGGCTGCAAACCGCGCGTGGTGGCAGCGCTCGATCATTTCGCGGGGAAAAACGCCATGGATATCGACGGCTTTTCCGATTCCACCGCCACGCAACTGTTCGAAAAAGGATACGTGAAAACGTTTTCCGATTTGTATCGCCTGACGGCGGAGCAGCTGGAAACGTTGGACGGTTTTAAGGAAAAGAAGATTAAAAATCTGCTTTCGGCAATCGAAAAAAGCAAAACGCCCGCGTTCCCCGCGTTCATTTACGCGCTGGGCATCGACGGCATCGGCAGGGTGGCGGCGAAAGACCTCGCTTTTGCGTTCGGCGATTTCGAAAAATTAAAACAGACTACGGCGGAAGAACTGATACAACTCGAAAACATAGGGGGTATCACCGCGAACAACGTGGTTTCTTACTTTAAAAACGAGGACAACCTGCGCGAAATCGGGCAGCTGTTCGAACTGGGCGTGCGGATAAAACAGGCGGAAGCGAAGAACGAAAGCGGTATATTTTCCGGCGAAAAAGTGGTGCTTACGGGCAGCATGCAGGCATATACGCGCGGCGAAGCGCAGAAACTTATCGAAGCGGAAGGCGGCGAATGTCAAAGCGGCGTTTCGTCGAAAACCACGCTGGTCATCGCGGGCGAAGAAGCCGGAAGTAAACTGGAAAAAGCGCAGAAACTGGGCGTCAGAATCATCGACGAGCGCGAATTTTTGCGCCTGCTTGCGGAAAACAAGCGGAACGAAGAAGAAAACGCTGCGGAAAAATAAGAAAAAATCGAAAAAAATAAGCGGAAAGCTCGCGCACGCACGCGATACCGCTTGTTTTTTTTCGGTTTTTCTGCTATAATTGTATGCAAGCCTTCCCCCAAGGGGGAAGCTGACTGCGAAAGCAGGCTGATGAGGGGATAGCAGCCTTATATGGGGAACATAGCCTGAGGAGATAAACGAAATGTACAGCATGACGGGGTACGGCAAAGGCACGTACAAAAACGAAAACGCAGAAGTTTCCTGCGAAATCAGAACGGTGAACAACCGCTATCTCGATCTTTCCCTGAAAATGCCGCGGCAATTTTTTGCTTACGAGGCGGAATTAAAAGAACTCGTCAAGGAAAAAATCACGCGCGGGCATGCGGAAATCGGCGTCGTCTATAAAGATAAACGCGATAAGAGCGTTTCGTTTTCGGTGAATCTTCCGCTGGCAAAAGCCTACGCGAAAGCCGCGGGCGAACTGAAAGCGGCTGTGCCGGAAGCGGAGAACGATCTTACGGTTTCCGCGCTGCTGCGTTTGCCGGACGTGCTTTCCGCCGAAGAGAGCGAAGAGGACGAACACGCGATCGACGCCGTGAAAGAAGCGCTGAAAGCCGCGCTGGCAAATCTGAACGCCATGCGCGAAAAAGAGGGCGAAAAGCTGAAAGCGGATATGCTTTCCCGCGTGGATACCGTCGAACGGCTGGTGAATGATATCGCCGTGCGCGCGCCGCTGGTGGCGGAAGATTACCGCAAAAAGCTGAAAGCGCGTATCGAGGAGGCGTTGAACGGCGCCGCATACGACGAAACGCGGCTGTTAACCGAAGTCGCCGTGTTCACCGATAAATGCAATATCGACGAAGAACTCACAAGGCTTCGTTCGCACATCGCGCAGTTCCGCGCCATCTGCGAAGAAAAAGTGGTGGGCAGAAAACTGGATTTTCTCGTACAGGAATTCAATCGCGAGGCAAACACGTCCTGTTCGAAGAGCAACGACGCGCTTCTCACGAAAACCGGACTCGCCCTGAAAAACGAAATCGAAAAAATCCGCGAACAGGTGCAGAACGTAGAATAAACGTTTGCTTGCACGCGCAGAACGCACGCACAGGAAGAAAGGAGAGCAACGCAGAAGATGAATACCGTACTTATGGCAATATCCGGTCCGTCGGGCGTAGGCAAAGGCACCATCGTAAAAGAATTTTTGCGCCGCCGTGCCGACGTAGGCGTATCCGTTTCCTGCACCACGCGCGCGCCGCGGGCGGGCGAAGTGAACGGCAGAGATTATTTTTTCATTACGAAAGAGGAATTTTTGCGCCGCAAAGACGAAGGCGATTTTCTGGAATGGGACGAGCATTTCGGCAACTATTACGGCACCCCGAAATCGTTTGTGGAATCGGAGCTGAAAACAAAATCTCTGATTCTCGAAATCGACGTGGTGGGCGCGCTGAACGCCAGAAAACACTTTCCCGAATGTAAGCTGATTATGGTAACGCCTCCCTCGGTGGAAGAATTGAAAAAACGTCTGGAAGGCAGATGTTCGGAAACGGAAGAGGAAGTGCAGACGCGCCTGAAACGGCTGGATTACGAACTTTCGAAAGCGCCGGAATACGATTATATTCTCGTAAACGACAAGCTGGAAAGCGCCGTGGACAGGCTGGAAAAAATTTATCTTTCCCTTCTTGAAAAGAAGAACGAAAACTAAGCTTTGATAACGGCTGCCGCCGAAGGCAAGCCGTAGGAACAGCCGACCGACGGCGAAAAAAACAGCCCGATTCGGCGGCAAAACAAAAACCTCGGAATTTATCATCCGCGGCGCGGCGGTTAAATCCCCGCAAAACGGTTATAAATAAAATAAGAACAAACCCGGAAAAAGGAGATACAAATATGATAAACGAACCTTCTGTAGACAGCATGATCAGAAAATTAGGCACGAAAGAAGAACCCGTCAGCCGTTACGCGCTGTGCACGGTAGCGTCCAAACGCGCCCGCCAGATTATCGAAGAGGAAAGAAACGCGGGCATCCGCGATTTTGCCGGCAGAGATAAAGAACTTCTTGCCGCCTGCAAAGATATCGATGAAGGCAGAGTAGTTATCGCCAAAGACTAACGGCAGCCGCACAATTCCGCCCCGAAGAAACGTCGGGGCGCTTTTGCTTGTTTAAGCCTGCCGCACGGCGGAATCACGGCGGGAAAAAGGAACTCTTGAAATTATGATCGCGGACGTAATCGTAGACATCGCCGCAAGCGAAACGGACAGAATATATTCATATCTTTGCGACGATACCGTCGCCGAAGGCTCGCGCGTGTACGCCCCGTTCGGGGGCAGGGTAACGGCGGGTTTTGTCGTGGCGCTCAGAGATAGCTGCGATTATCCCGCGGAAAAACTGAAAAAGGTAACGGCGGCGGATCCGATGCCCGCGCTGAACGCGGAATGTCTGTCGCTTGCCAAAAAAATCGCGGCGCGCTACGCCTGTCCGCTGGCGGCGGCGCTCAGGCTGTTTCTTCCCGCGGAAATGCGCAAAGGCAAGGTGCGCGAACTGAAAAAACGTTACGCCGAGCTTTGCGTTCCGTTTGAGGAAGCCAAAGAAAAACTGCCGAAATCGGCAAAAAATCAGCTTGCCGCCGCAGCGCTTTTAAACGAACGCGGCAAAACGGAATGCGCCGCGCTGAATGCGGAATTTGCGGGCAGCGTCGCCGCGCTGGAAAAGAAAGGACTGATTAAAATCACCGAAGAGCAGGTACTGCGCGATCCGTACAAAACGCTTGAAGAACGCGGCGCGGCGCACACGCTCACCGAAGATCAGCAGCGCGCGGTAGATTCCGTCCGCAGCGATTCCCGCACGGTGCAACTCTTGCACGGCGTAACGGGCAGCGGCAAAACGGAAATTTATTTAAGCCTGATTGCGGATTGCTTAAAGCAGGGCAAAACCGCTGTTTTTCTGGTGCCGGAAATTTCGCTCACGCCGCAGATGCTCGCCCAGCTCCGTTCCCGTTTCGGTAAAAACGCGGCGATTATGCACAGCGGACTTTCCGCCGGCGAAAAATTCGACGAATGGTGGCGGCTTCGCAGCGGCGAAGCGAAAATCGCGGTGGGGGCGCGGAGCGCCGTGTTCGCGCCGCTTGAAAATCTCGGCGTCATCGTCATCGACGAAGAACACGATTCAAGTTACCAGAGCGAAACCGCGCCGCGTTACAACACGTTCGATATCGCAAATCTTCGCGCGAAGCACAACGGCTGCAAGCTGGTTCTCGGCAGCGCCACGCCGTCGGTGGAAACGTATAAACGCGCCAAAGAGGGCGAATTTAATCTGATTCCGCTCAAAAAGCGGGTTAATCAACGCCCGCTGCCCGAAATCGTCATCGCGGATATGCGCAAAGAAGTGCGCCGCGGCAACAATACGGCGTTTTCGTTCGCGCTGCAAAGCGAAATCGAAGAATGCCTTGCCAAAGGCAATCAGGCGATTTTGTTTTTAAACCGCCGCGGGTATTCGCAAACGGTCATCTGCCGCGATTGCGGGTACGTGGCAAAATGCGAAAGCTGCGACGTTTCGCTCACGTATCATAAGGACGAAGATTGCCTCAAATGCCACTATTGCGGCGCGCGTTACAAAATGCTTCGAGGCTGCCCGGAATGCGGCGGCACGCATCTTTCGTACGCCGGCACGGGCACGCAGCGCGTGGAAGCGGAGCTGAAAAACCGTTTTCCCTCCGCCCGCGTTCTCAGAATGGATAACGATACCACTTCGGGCAAAGAGGGGCATTTCAGAATTTTAAAGGAATTCGGCGAGCACCGGGCGGACATCCTTGTGGGCACGCAGATGATCGCCAAGGGACACGATTTCCCCGCCGTAACGCTGGTGGGAATCCTCGATGCGGATATGAGTCTGCATTTTTCCGATTACAGAAGCGGCGAACGCACGTTTCAACTCGTCACGCAGGTGGCGGGGCGCAGCGGCAGAGCGGAAGAAAAGGGCAAAGTGGTGTTGCAGACGTACGATCCCGAAAACGAGGTGTTGCGTTACGCTATCGCCTACGATTACGAGGGATTTTACGAAAACGAAATTTCGCTTCGCGCGGCAAGTCTGTTTCCGCCTTTTTCCAAAATCGTGCGCGTGCTGGTTTCGGGCGAGGACGATAAAAAAACGGTGGAAGCCCTGCGCGGCGTGTACGAGGGGCTGAACGCGCTGAAAGAAAACAATCCCGAAGCGTTTTTGTTTTTCAACAAAATGCGTTCGCCCGTCGGCAGAATCCAGAACAAATTCCGCTATCAGGTGCTGATGCGGCTGGCGGAAAACAGCGTATTGCCGCAAATTTATCAGATCTGCGCGGGCAACAAATCCCGCGACGTGCTTGTTTCCGTGGAAGAAAATCCCGGCTCGCTCGCATAAAAATTTACAAATCCGGAGAAAAAATCAATGGCAATCAGAAACGTAGTACAGGTAGGCGACGAAGTGCTCAGAACAAAATGTTTCCCCGTGGAAACGTTCGACGAATCGCTGCACAATCTTCTGAACGATATGAAAGATACGCTTGAAAAAGAGGACGGGGCGGGACTTGCCGCGCCGCAGGTGGGCGTACTTCGCCGCGTGGCGGTGGTAAAAGTGGAAGAGGGGTATTTCGAATTCGTCAACCCCGTCATCACCGCGGAAAAAGGCGTGCAGGAGGGCTGGGAAGGCTGCCTTTCCGTGCGCGGAAAACGCGGCATAGTGGTCCGTCCGCAGAAAGTCGCGGTCAGCTATTTCGATCGTTACGGCAATCCGCAGTCTTTAAAAGCAAAGGGCTTTTTCGCCCGCGCCATCTGCCACGAATTCGATCATCTGGACGGGATTTTGTATACCGATAAGGCTACTTACGTCTGCGCCGATTGATATTGCGCGCATTATAAACTTCGCAATACTGCGTCGTGCTTGCGTTTTTCCTCGGTTACATACGATTTGTATGCTCCCGTCGGAAAATCCGCGCACTCCTTGTCTTGCTCGTTTCTGCGTGCGCCCTTGCTCATTTACGCATAGTAAATTCGCGGCGGTCGTACTCGATAAATCTCGCAATCTGTACCACTCTTCAAGCGCGCTCGGTTTCAGGCGTTTTAAGAAGGCAAATAGTTACAGCCTTCCCCTTGGGGCGGGCATCGCCCGTTTCGTAACGGACTGTTGCAACTCGTTTGAAATTTTAAATATATGCCTTTGATATAGCCTTCCCCCCGGGGGGAAGGTGTCAACGAAGTTGACGGATGAGGGGCGCAACTTGTTTTCTATCCAAAATTTTTTAATCACGGGGCGCAACTTTAATCCCCGGGGAGGGCAAAAATCGCAATGAAAATTTTATTCGCGGGCACGCCGGCTTTTGCGGTAAAACCGCTGGAAGCGCTGATACAAACGGGTAACGTCGTCGGCGTCATCACGCAGGAAGATAAAATTCAGGGCAGAAAAAAACAGCTTACGCCCTCGCCCGTCAAAACGTGCGCGCTTTCTCACGGCGTCCCCGTGTTTCAGCCCGCAAAAATCCGCGAGCATATCGAAGAACTCAGAGCTTTCAAAGCCGACGCGATGATCACGTGCGCATACGGGCAGATTTTAACGCAGGAAGTCCTCGATTGTTTCAAAAAGGGCGTGTGGAACATCCACGCCGGGCTGTTGCCCGCCTACCGCGGCGCATCTCCCGTGCAAAGCTGCATTTTAAACGGCGAAACGGAAAGCGGCGTGTGCGTAATGCAAACGGTGCTCGCGCTGGACGCGGGCGATATCCTTCTTTGCGAAAAACTGAAAATAGGCAACGGCGAAACGGCGGGCGAGCTTTCGGCGCGCCTTTCCGAACTTTCCGCAACGCTGATTCAAAAGGCGTTGCCGCTGATTGAAAACGGCGGGTATGTTTTGCAAAAGCAAGGCGAAGAAGGCGCGCATATCTATCGCAAAATCACGCGCGAACAGGCGAAAATCGATTTTTCGGAACCCGCTTTTTCCGTGGCGAATAAAATCCGCGCCATGAATCCGGAACCCGTCACGTTTTCTTTTCTCCGCGGCGCTCCCGTCAATTTTTATCTTGCGGAAGCGCTGCCGGAAGAATCTCTGCCCGAAGAGTTTTATCCGGCGCAACCCGGCGAAGTGCTTACGGATAAGCCGAAAAGCGGCTTGCTTGTGCGTTGCGGCGCGGGCGCGGTGAAAATGTTATCTTTGCAGCCCGCGGGCGGAAAAATCATGTCCGGCGCGGACTTTCTGAACGGCAAAAAAGCAACGAAAGGCGAAGTATTCGAATGACGACTAATCCCCTGTACGATCCGTATTGTATTTTAATGAAAGTGTACGGCGAAAAAGCGTACCTGAAACAGGCGATCGCCGATACGTATATCGAAGAGGCGTACCGCGCCCGCACCGTGAAAGTCGTTTACGGCGTGCTGGAAAACGACGAATATTTTTCGTACTGCATTTCGCGCTATGCCGCCAAATCCCCCAAACAATCCGTGCGCGTGCTGTTGAAAGTGTCGCTGTATTTTCTTCTGAATCTGCAGAAAAAGCGCTACGCCGTTACCGATTTCGCCGTGGAACTTTGCAAAAAACTCGGCAAAAGCGGCGCCGCGGGCTTCGTAAACGCGTTTCTGCGCCGATTCGACGCCGCTTCGGTAAACGCTTCTTTGCCCGGCGGCAGAGCGGGACTTTTGATAACCACCGGTTATCCGGAATTTGCCTATAAAAAGCTGGAAAAAGAATACGGCGCGCGTGCGGCGGCAATCGCTTCCGCAAAATCGGGCGGCGTATCCGTACGCTTTCTGCCCCCGTACGAAACGGAGGGGGCATACCTGCGCCGTGCGGAAGAAAAAAACGTCCGCGTCGCCGCTGCTCCGTTCGCGCATAGTTACGTTTTCGAAAGCTTTATCCGCGACGGAGGTTACGATAACGGCGAATATACGTTTCAGTCCGTCGGTTCGCAGGCAATCTGCGCCTGCGTGAAGCCGTGCGGAAAACTGCTTGACGCCTGCGCCGCGCCCGGCGGAAAATCCGTGCTGCTTTCCGAAAAATGCGGCGAAATCACCTCGTTCGAACTGCACGAACACCGCGCGGAACTCATCAGGGCGTACGCCCGTCGCGCCCGCCGCGAAAATATCGCCGTTTTCTGCAAGGACAGCCGCATATACGACGCCGCGTACGAAAAGGCGTTCGACGCCGTTTTGTGCGACGTTCCCTGCTCCGGCTTCGGCACGGTCAGCGAAAATCCCGATATCAGAATTCTGAAAACCGAGGGCGTGTTCGCTTCCGTCGCGGAAGATCAGCGCGCCATTCTCGATACCTGTTCGCGCTACGTGAAAGAGGGCGGCAGACTGTATTATTCCACCTGCTCGCCGTTTGCATGCGAAAACGACGAGGTAGTGGCGGAATTTCTGGCGGCGCATCCCGATTTCCGCGCCGAAACGATCGATAGCCCGCTTCCGCACGAAAAGAAGAAATACGGGCTGCAGTTTCTGCCCGATACGGCGTCCGGCGCAGGGTTTTACGTGTGCGCGATGCTTTGCGTAAACGGCGGCAAAGCGCGCGAGGGAGAACAAAAATGAAAAAAATTCTGCAGGATCTTTCGCTTGAAGAACTGGAAACCGAACTCACCGCGCAGGGCGAAAAGAAATTCCGCGCCGCGCAGATTTACGGCGGCATGCTTTCGGGCAAAACGATAGAAGAACTCCCCGCCGTGCCCAACGCTTTGAAAGAAAAACTGCTGCAAACGTATGAAAACGCCCCCGTTTCCGTAGAAAAAGTGTTTTATTCTTCCGACGGCACCGAAAAATATCTCTTCCGCCTGTCGGACGGAAACATTATCGAAGGCGTTTTAATGAAGTATAAATACGGCTATACGCAGTGCGTTTCCACGCAGGTCGGGTGCCGTATGGGCTGCAGATTCTGCGCTTCCACGCTGAACGGTCTGATACGGAATCTCACCGCGGGCGAAATCCTTTCGCAGATTCTCGTCGTCAACGCGCTGCATAAGGGTGATCCCGATCTTCCGGGCAGCGGCAAAGAAAAACGCGCCGTTACCAACGTGGTGCTGATGGGCAGCGGCGAACCGCTGGATAATTACGATAACGTGGTGAAGTTTCTGCGGCTGCTCACAAGCGAAAAGGGGCTGAACGTTTCCGCGCGCAATATTTCGCTTTCCACCTGCGGCGTCGTGCCCGAAATGTACCGGCTGGCAAACGAAAATATGCCGCTCAATCTCACCGTTTCGCTGCACGCTACCGCAGACGAGGACAGAAAACGCATTATGCCCGTCGCCAATAAATATTCTATCGCGGAAATTTTAAAAGCCTGCAAAAATTATTTCGAAAAAACGGGCAGAAGATACTACTTCGAATATACGCTGATCGACGGCGAAAACTGCGACGAAGCGCATGCAAACGCGTTGGCGAAGCTTTTGAAAGGCTTGCCGTGCCATGTAAATTTAATCCGCCTGAACGAAGTGAAAGAACGTACGCTGAAATCCGTAGGCGACAAAAACGCTTACAGGTTTATGGGTTGGCTTGAAAAACAGGGGATTTCCGCCACGCTCCGGCGGCAGATCGGCTCCGACGTGGGCGGCGCCTGCGGGCAGCTCCGCGCCGGCTATCTGGAAGAAAACCCGCTTTAAGTCTTTCTTTTTGTCGCGGTTTCCCCCTTTTCGGGGATGACGGGCGCGGCTTCTTTTCTATAAAAAAATAAAAATCTCAGACGAGGAAAAAATAATATGAACACACCCGAAAACGAAAAAATCAAAATCGCGCCGTCGATTCTTTCGGCGGACTTCTCGAAAATGGGCGAAGAGGTGCAAAACCTCGAAAAGAGCGGCGCCGACGTCATCCATTGCGACGTAATGGACGGCGTTTTTGTGAACAACATCACGTTCGGCATCAAAATGGTGGAAGACCTCCGCAAAATCACGAAGCTGCCGCTCGATTGTCATCTGATGATCGTGCATCCCGAAAAGTACGCGGAACGTTTCGTAAAAGCGGGCGCCGACTATGTTACCGTGCACGCCGAAGCTTGCGGCGAAACGCTGGAAGATACGCTGAAACTCATTAAAAACGCGGGGGCGAAGTGCGGCGCGGTCATCAATCCCGATACGCCCGTATCCGCCGTCGAAAAGGTGATTCCTCTTTGCGATATGGTACTTGTCATGAGCGTGTTTCCGGGGTTCGGCGGGCAGAAATTCATTGCCGACGTGCTGGATAAAGTGCGCGAAATCCGCGAAATCATCCGCAAAAACAACCTTTCGTGCGATGTGGAAATCGACGGCGGTATCAACGCGGAAACGGTAAAACTCGCAAAAGCCGCGGGCGCAAACGTCATCGTGGCGGGCAGCGGCGTGTTCAAAGCCGAAAACCGCGCCGCGGCAATCGAAGCGCTGCGCAACTTATAAGAAAAAGCCGTCGCGTTTTCAGCGGCGGTTTTTTTATCGTCCGTTCACCCTCCGCCCGCGTCTTTGCATACAATACGGGTAGAGGAGGGTACATAAAAAATGTTTATCTGTATTAAACCGCCCGCGCCCGTGCGCTTTATTTTACGCCTTTTCGTGAAAAAACGTGGCTGATTCCGCGCAAATTTTTTCTCCGGATTTCCGCCCGCACCCGTTGCCGTATGCCGATCTGCATTGCGATTTTCTCTCGTATCCTGCCGAATCCGGCAGAGCGAATCCCCCGGAAAACCGCGGCGGAAACGGCGGAAACGGCGGAAAGGGCGAAAAAACCAAAACCGCAGCGCCGCCGACGCTTGCGGCGCAATTCGATTTGTTCCGGCGCGGCGGCTGTAAGCTGCAATGTTTCGCGCTGTTTTGCAAAGGCGAAGCCGATTCCGATCGCAGAAAAATCGAAAATCAGCTGGCGCTGTTTCGTGCCGTCCGTCCCGCGTTCGAAGAAATCACGGGCGGCAAAGCGGTTCTCACCGTTGAAGGCGGCGCCGCCTCCCGCGGCGATTTGTCCGCCCTGAAAAATTTATTCGATAGCGGCGTAAAAATTTTTTCGCCCGTGTGGAATACAAAAAACAGCCTTTCCGCGCCCAACGGCGCGGCGGGCGGACTCACCGCAAAAGGCAAAGCCGCTATGGCGTACGCGCTGGAAAGGGGAGCGATTCCCGATATATCGCACGCTTCCGACGGCGCCGCGCGCGATATTTTCGCTTTGGCGGGCGAGCGCAAAGCGGCGGTGTGCGCCACCCACTCGCTTGTGCGCGCCCTGTGCCCGCACAAACGCAATCTCACCGATACGCAGATTAAAAGAATCGCGGATAGCGGCGGCGTGGTCGGCGTGTGTTTCGTCCGCGAATTTGCGGGAAATTGCGGCATTATGCAACACGTGCGGTATCTTACGGAAAAAGGCGGCGAAAACTGTGTGGCAATCGGCGGCGATTTTTACGGAACGGAAAATCCGTACCCCGAAAGTCCCGCGGCGATGCCGGATTTTTTCCGCTCGCTGGAACGCCTGTTCACGCCCCGTCAGATAGAAAAATTCGCTTATTTCAACGCCGCCCGCCTGTTATCCTGAATGCGTCGCAGGCTTTGTCCGTCCGATAACGCACCGCCGCAAACTGCGGAAAATTGTATTACTGCGTCAGACATCGCCCGCTTGCAGAAAAAATGCCTGCCGTCTCCGTAAAGAGCCGGCAGGCAAAATTATTTTATCGTTTACAAGGCCTCGTATTCCGGCGGTTTTAAGCCGCGTAAGCCGTCGTGTCGGTATTGCCGCCGTCGGTTTCGGGCTGAGAGGGGAACAGTTTTACGAATTCTTCCGCGTTGAAATCCGCCTTGTGCGCGGCGTTTTCCGCTCCGCAGGAAACGGAAAGTTTCAAGCCGGTCGAAAACCTAAAGCCCGTTTTCACGGTTGTCGTGCCGTCGGTTTCGATTTCGGCGCTCATCTCGCAAATCGTCGCAAGCAAATCTTTCGTCAGCGAAATTTCAAATCCGGTAATGGTGCGGTCCGATTTCAGCGTAAGCTTCAGCGAAACGCCTTTATCCAGCTCGGCAGCCAGCGTGTTCAGCGCCAGCTTAATCATCTGCGCCGATACGCTTTCTTCCGTCGCTTGTTCAATCAGTTCGGGCAGCGTGTACGTCTTTCCCGCGGTAAGAATCGACTGAAGAGTATTTTTCATAGCGTTCACTTTTTCCGCAAGCGCCGCTTTTTCTTCCGCGGCGATTTCTTCTTCCGTCTTGCCGTAGTTCGGGTTCAGTTCGTTTGCGATCGCGACGGTTGCGGCGGAAAATACGTCCGTATCGTCCAGCGCCGTCATCATGCCTTTCACAAGCAGCTTTTTCGTGCAGTCCGCGCCGAAATACTGCGCGTATGCCGTATCGCCCGCCTTGGTTTTATAGGCTTCCTGCACAAGGGCAACATAGTGCTCCCAGTCCGTGTCCGGATAAGTCTTTTTGAATTGCGCCCATTCTCGTTGTACGTCGCTTCGAAATTGCTTCCGTCCGTTTCGGCGCCGTAGGGATCCGCCACTTGCGACAGGTTGTAATAGAACGAGCGCAACGTATTTAACAGATCCGCCGCCTTGGCTTCGTAATCGACTTCTTCGTCTGCGGAAAGTTTCGCCAGAAGCTCGCCCAGCGTTACGTCTTTGTAAGAATCGATGATTTCGTTCAGGTCAAGTCCCGTTACGCCTTTCAGCGTCGCCGTATCGTCGCCCGTAAGCAGTTTCGTCGCCGTATCGGCAATCGCGGTGATTTTTTCCACGGTAATGCCTTTCGCAGCCAGCAACGTCATCGTGTCGCCGATTTTCCAATCCAGTATCTCCGGCAGCGCTTCCAGTTTCGCATACGTGCCTGCGCCGAAATACTTATCGAGCAGCGCGTTGATTTTCAGCGTAGTAACGTCGTTGCTGAAATTCAGGAACAGATTCTCTTTGTCGGTAAGTACGTAACCGTCGTCCGTTTTTCTTTCGGAAAAAATCATCGAAAGTACGCGCTTCTGCGCTTCTTCCGCGTTCAGCCCGAACGCCGCTGCCACCTTTTCCGCAAACGGGCGCAGGTCGGTGCCGATAAAGCCGAAGAATTTTTCGGTGTTACGCAGAATCAACTGCGCGGCGGTCTGCAGCCAGCCGTCCTGTTCGGCAAGAAAAGCGTCGATCGAGCCGGATTTCATCATGGATTCGTCTTCGTTCTTCACGGTGTATTTACCCGTGGCTTCGTCTTTTTCGTATACCGTCATGGCAAGATAAAACGTATCTTTGTCTAACAGGAAGGAAACCTCGCCTACGCCGTTGTCTGTCGTTTCCGTCTTTCCCGTCGCAATCGTCGTTACGCTTTCTACGGAATGTATAGAATATTTCCCGTACGCGTACAGAAGTCCGTCGTCGCCGATGCCGAGGTAAGCATACCCGCCGAAGCAATCGATCGTCTGCGCTCTCGTCAAAATGATTTTCAAGGCGTCCGATCCGGATTCGCTCATTTTATCCGCGGTCGTATACGTCAGGGTAAACGGTTCGATCGTCAGGTCGATGCCGGTGCCTTTCGTCATAGCGGGCGATTTGATTGCCGCCGTAACGGCGGAGGTAAGCGGCTGTAATTCTTCCTCCTCAACGTTGCCGCATACGGAGCAGGTGTGCTTTCTTAACCCTTTTTCCGTTTCGGTGGGCTCTTTCACAATCACCCATTCGCCGTACGTGTGCGTGGCGCAGGCGTTGCCTTTGCCGTCGTTCGATTCGCAACCCACGGCGAAAATCGCGGTGATTGCCATCACGGCAGCGGCAACGAACAGCCACAGCTTCTTTAATTTCGTTGTCATGTTAGTTTTCTCCTTTTTATATATTTTTTTCGCACGAGGTTTTCCCCTCGTCCGGTCGGAACCTCAAAAAGTCGCGCTTTTTTCGTCATCGGTTGCGCCGCAAGGGCGCCTTTTTAATATATGCGTTCCGCCGTACGCGTGTGCGTACGCGGCGGACGCACCGACGTCTGCGTATTTATTATATCATGAAACGGGCGGTGTTTGTCAAGCGTTCAAGCGATATTTTTTTAATATTCAAAAATTATCTTTCTTCCGTACGGGGGATAACTCGTCTGAATTTTTCGCGTTTTTGTTCCGTTATCCTCCCGCAAAACGGCGCTTTGCCGCTATTTTGTAAGTAAAAAAAAGTATCCGCCGGCACAGCCGATAGGGCGGCATAGCCGCGCCCGGATACTTTTAATAAGAGAAAAAACAACGCGAAAAAAGTATCCGCCGGCACAGCCGTGTGCGGATACTTTCTCAGGTTCTGTTTTAAAACGAAGCGAAAAAAGTCGTTATGCTCTCTCGGCTTTCTTCAGGCATCTGGTGCAAACGTAACCTTTCGTTTCTTTGCCGTTTTCCACGTAAGAAACTTTCTGTACGTTGGCTTTGAACGTTCTTCTGGTTTTACGGTTAGAATGGCTCACGTTGTTTCCCGTCGTCTGACCTTTACCGCAAATGTTGCAAACCTTACTCATATTAACACCTCCGCGCGCGAAATTCGTAAATGATATTTCGTAAATAATCATGCCCGCTTTATCGGAAAAAAATCCGTACGTTATCCGGCGGCAAACCGCAAAAAATCGCTCCCGCCGTAAAACGAGCATAAATAATATATCACGAAACGAAAAAAAAGGCAATAAAAAACGCGTGCAAAAGCGCAAAAAAATTAAAAATATTTCCGCGGAAACGTAAAAAGCCGCAAAAACGGGCAAAAAAACGCTCCGGAAACGCTTCCGAAACAATAAAATCGCCGAAAAGTATCTCAAATTGCTTGCAAATCGCGGCAAAATGAGATACAATAGAAGATAGAAAACGGAGATTTACTATGTCGGTTAATACAAGTAACGCATACGGAAAAATTTCAATATCCGATCTCGCCATAGCAAAAGTCGCCTCTCACACGGCGATGGAATGCTACGGTATAGTGGAACTTGTTTCCCGTCGTTTCACCGATTCGCTGGCGGAGCTTTTAAAGCGCGACGCGGGCGGGCGCGGCGTAAAAGTTACCACGGAAGGCAATCGGATTTATATCGATATGTACGTGGTCATCAAATACGGCGTATCTATCGGCGCGGTGGCGGAATCTCTCCGCGAGGCAGTCAAATACAAAGTAGAAAGCTTTACGGGTATGATTGTGGATACGGTAAACGTGAACGTCATCGGGGTAAAGCTGTAGAATCGCGTTTCGCTTTCAAAAGTATGGAGGCGAAACGTTTTTGCGCGGTTTTTTCCGCCGCGCGTATTTTTCTTTTTTAACACAACGGATTAAAGGAGCAGACAATGCAGAAAATGCAAAGAACGATAACGAGCGTGGATTTCAGGAAGATGATCCTGCTCGGTTCTCAGGCGCTCGAAAAAAATCGGGCGAAAGTAGACGCGCTTAACGTATTTCCGGTACCGGACGGCGATACGGGTACCAATATGTCTTTAACGATGCAGTCGGCGGTGAAAGAACTTTCCGCCTGCACCACCAACGGGTTTATGGAAGTATGCGACGCCGTTTCCCGCGGCGCGCTCCGCGGCGCAAGAGGTAATTCGGGCGTTATTTTATCGCAGATTCTCCGCGGCATCTGTTCGGTGATTCGCGAATGCGGCGAAAATTTCGATACGAAAACGTTTGCGAAAGCCATGGCGGCGGGCACGAAAGTTGCTTACGGCGCCGTTTCCGCCCCCAAGGAAGGCACCATATTAACAGTCATCAGAATGATGAGCGACGAAGCCGTGAAAGTCGGCTCCCGCAAGAAAAACTTCGAAGAATTTTTCGAAGCCGTCATCGAAGAGGGCGAACGCGCGCTTGCCAAAACTCCCGAACTTCTTCCCGTTTTGAAAAAAGCGGGCGTAGTGGATTCGGGCGGCGTGGGACTCATGACCATTTTCAAAGGCTTCCTTGCCTGCCTCAAGGGCGAAGAAGCGCAGGAAATCACCGAAGCCGATACTTCCGGCGTACAGAAGATGTCCGACGAATTCGGCGATAATTCCGATATCATCAATCTGGATCTCGGCGAAATTCAGTTTGCGTACTGCACCGAATTTTTCATCATCAATTTAAAGAAGAGCACCACCCTTGCGGATATCGACCACCTGCGCGAACGTCTTTGCGAACTGGGCGATTCCGTCATCTGCATCGGCGATTTAGAGCTTGTGAAAGTGCACGTGCATACAAATCAGCCGGGCGTGGCGCTCACGTACGCGCTGCAACTGGGCGAGCTCGATCGTCCGAAGATCGAAAACATGCTGGAACAGAACCGTCAGTTGCGCGCCAAACGCGAGGCGGAAAAGAAAGATATGGGCATGCTTGCCATCTGCGCGGGCGAAGGGCTTGCGGGCATCTTCAAAGATCTCTGCGTAGATAAAGTCATCGAAGGCGGGCAGACGATGAACCCCACCGCGGGCGACATCGCTTCGGCGGCGCAGAAGATCAACGCGCGCGATATTTTCATCTTCCCCAACAACAAAAACATTATTCTGGCGGCGGAACAGGCGAAAGATCTGGTGGAAAACCGTACGATTCACGTCATCCCCACCAAAAACGTGCCGCAGGGCTTTGCTGCGGCGCTCCAGTTCAACCCCGAAGTTTCCGTGGAAGAAAACAAAGTGAACATGATTCACGAACTGGATAACGTAAAAGCCGGGCAGGTAACGTACGCCGTGCGCGATACGTCGCTGAACGGATTCTCTATTTCCAAGGGCGACGTCATCGGGCTTGACGATAAAAAGATTCTCGCGAAGTCGCAGAACATTCCCGATACCGTTTTAAAACTACTCAACAAAATGAAAGAGGATTCGCACGAGATGATTACGCTGTACTACGGCGAAGGCGTTTCGGAAGAAGATGCCGCCGCGCTTGCCGCGCAGGTCGGCGAAAAATATCCCGATTGCGACGTAGATTTCCATTTCGGCGGTCAGCCCGTATACTACTACATTATTTCTTTGGAATAATGCCTTATTTCAAGCCTTCCCCTTGGGGGGAAAGGTGGCGGCAAAGCCGCCGGATGAGGGGTGGTTTCAAAAACGAATTGCAAAAACTTCTCCATCAAGGGGCATGAGAAAACAAACAACAAAAAGCGGGGGCGGCGGCAGGCGCTTCCCGCTTTTCGGATTTTATCGGTAAAAAAAGCGCGGAAAAGAACGCAGAGGAGGGGTACAACAAATGAAAGTTTCCGAACTTCGCAGCATCGGCGAAAAGCGCGAAAAAGATCTCCTGAAAATGGGTGTATCCACGGCGGAAGAGTTAGTCCGCCTGTATCCGCGCGCGTATCTCGATTTAACGCAGCGTTCCACGCTGAAAAACGCGCTGCACAACGAAATCGTGCTCATCGCCTGCGAAGTGCTGCGCCTCGCGCCCGTCAACTACGCGGGCAAACGCACCGTCAAAGCTTACTGCTCGCAGGACGGCTACGCGTTTACCGCCGTGTGGTTCAATCAGCCGTACGTCGCGCACATGCTCAAAGCGGGCGAATATCTTTTTTACGGCAGAGTGCAGCGAAAATTCGGCGCGGTCGGCGTCGTCAATCCCACGTTCGAACCGCTCGATAAAAATTACCGTTTAAAAGGCGTCGTTCCCGTCTATCCTTTAAAGGGCTCGCTCAACCAGAAAACGCTGCGCGGCGCCGTGCGCGAAGCCTTAACGCGCGTTTCGCTCGAAAGCCTGATTCCGCCGCGAATCGCCGCAAAATACCGCCTGCCGTCCCTCGAACGCAGTTATTATGCCGTGCACGAGCCCCGCACGCTTGAAGAAAAGGACGCCGGCAGCGAACGCGTCGCCCTCGAAGAATATTTTGTGCTTCTCTCCGCGTTCAAGCTTGTCAAAGGCGGCAAAGAGGACGTCCGCGTTCACAAATACACCGTTACCGCGGCAGACGTGAAAGAGTTTGCAAGCCGCTTCGGCTTCGAATTTACGAACGGACAGAAAAAGGCGGTGAACGAAATTTACGAAAGCGTGCACTCGCCCGTCAGAATGAACCGCCTGTTGCAGGGCGACGTAGGCAGCGGCAAAACGGCGGTGGCGCTGTGCGGTATTTATATGGCGGTAAAAAGCGGCTATCAGGCGGCGTACCTGTCGCCCACCGAAGTGCTCGCCGCCCAGAACTACGCGCTTTTAAAGAAATTTTTCCCCGATTACAACGTGGTTTATCTTTCCGGCAGTACGGGCGCAAAGGAAAAGCGCGAAATCAAATCGAAAATACAAAGCGGCGAAGCGCAGATTATCTGCGGCACGCACGCGATTCTGCAAAAGGACGTCGCGCCTCCCGCATTGTCGTTCATCGTCTGCGACGAACAGCACCGCTTCGGCGTGGCGCAGCGCAACGCGTTATCGGAAAAAGGCGAGGGCGCCGACGTGCTCGTCATGTCCGCAACGCCCATTCCGCGCACCCTGTCGCTCGTTTTCTACGGCGATTTAGACGTAACCACCATCACCGATAAGCCGAAATCGCGGCAGGAAATTTCCACGTCGATCATCCCGCAAAGCCGTTACGAAGATATGCTTGACTATATCGGCGGCGAGGTAAAAAAGGACAGACAAGCTTATTTTGTCTGCGCAAAAATCGACGGCGGCGACGACGAGGACGACGACGGTTCGATTATAAGCGTAAAAGAGCGTTACGAAGAGCTGAAACAGCGCTTACCTGCGGTAAAATTCGCGCTGTTGCACGGCAGAATGAAAGACAAAGAGAAAGACGAGGTGATGACGGCGTTCAAAAACGGCGAATACGATTGCCTCGTGTCCACCACGGTCATCGAAGTGGGCGTCGACGTGCCGAACGCCACGATTATGGTGATTTACAACGCCGAACGTTTCGGCTTGTCGCAGCTGCACCAGCTCAGAGGCAGAGTGGGGCGCGGCAGCGAAAAAAGCTACTGTTTTTTGCTTTCCGATCTGGAAACGGAAACCGCGAAAGAGCGCTTGTATACGTTCAGAAGCACGTCGGACGGCTTTAAAATCGCGGAAAAGGACTTGGAAATGCGTGGCGGCGGCGATTTTCTGGGCACAAGGCAGTCTGGGCGAATGTTATCGGACGTCAAAAATTTAAAATACGGCGCGCAGGTGATATTCGAAGCGAAAAAGCTGTGCGACGAAACGTTTGAAAGCGGCTTAGACGGCGAAGAATTGCGCCGCGCCGCGCTTGCCAAATACGCCGCCCTGAAAGACGTAGTCATGAATTAGCACCCTTCGGGCGCCTCGTAACGGACTGTTGCAAACCGTTTGAAATTTCAATGTCCGCCTATTTTAAAGGCTTCCCCTTATCAAGACTTCCCCTTGGGGGGAAGCTCCTCGCGAAGCGAGGTGATGAGGGGCAGTTTCATTATCGAAAAACTTGAAAGTATAAAACAACAAGCTTCGCCCCTCATTCGCCCCTCATTCGCTTCACATTCGCTCAGCACCTTCTCCCCGAGGGGAAGGCTATATTTATTGCCTTTTACTTGGCTTCCCCTTCGGGGAGGCTCTGCCGCGTAGCGGCGGTGGAGAGGTCGGATTAAAATTTCCATCTTCTCTTCCGCTCAACCCATAACTCCACAACAAGGAATCCGTAAAAAACATGAAAAAATCTTCTATTCTCGGCGCCGCATTGCTGCTTACCGCCACCATCGTGTGGGGCGTGGCGTTCGTCGCGCAATCCAGCGCGTCCGATAAAATCGGCTCGTTTACATTCAACGCCGCCCGCGCGTTCATTGCCGCCGTGCTTTTAAGCGCAATCGTCGCCGTCAAAGAACCCGTCGTAAAGCAACGAGCCCTGAAAGCCAACCAACCTTACGAAAAAGCCGCGCGCATGAAAAGACTGAAAAAATCGTTGATAGCGGGCGCAATCGGCGGCGTGGCGTTGTTTGCCGCCGTCAATTTTCAGCAATTCGGCATCGAAAAATACCCGTCCGATACCTCGGCATCGGGCAGAGCGGGCTTTTTAACGGCAACGTACGTCGTATTTGTGGCGGCGTATACGGCAATCCGGCACAAAAAAATTCACCCGCTCACCGCGCTTTCGTGCGTGGGTTGCGTAGGCGGCATGTACCTTCTTTGCATGCACGGCGGAGTGCAAAAAATCTATTTCGGCGACCTGCTTGAAATTTTCGGCGCGCTGTGCTTCGCGGCGCAGATTTTAATCATCGATAAATTTTCGGATACCGACGGCGTGGCGTTTTCCTGCGCGCAGTTCTGGGTGGTGGCTATTTTGTCCGTAATCGGCGCGGCGATTTTCGAAGAAGTGAACTTAACCGATTTAAAAGCCGCATGGCTGCCCGTCGTATATGCGGGCGTCATGTCCGGCTGCGTGGGCTACACGTTTCAGATTCTGGGGCAGAAATACGTAAAACCCGCCGTAGCGTCGGTGATTATGAGTCTTGAATCGGTTTTTGCGGCGCTTGCGGGGTGGATGATACTGAAGGAAACGTTTTCCGCCGTAGAACTTTGCGGCTGCGCGCTGGTATTTATATCGGTGGTAATCTCTCAGCTTGCCCCCGCGGAAGAACCTAAAAATTAAAGCCTTATTTCAAGGCTTCCCCCCGGGGGGAAGCTCCGCGCAAAGCGCGGTGATGAGGGGCGCAGCCCATTTTTGATTTTCTGAATATTTCGAAAGAAATTTCTGAAAATCAAGGGGCGCAACTTGTTTTCTTTCACCCTTCAATCTTGGCGTAAATTTCCTTCAGCGCGTCGCAGTCGTAGTCCTCAATCCGCCCCACATCCGCAAGTTCCGCGATTTTCGGGTCAATCGGCAGCTTCGCCACCGCGGGAATGCCGTATTCCGCCGCAATTTCGTCCGCCTTGCTGTGCCCGAACACTTCTATTTTTTTGCCGCATCCGGGGCAGGTAAGATAGCTCATGTTTTCCACAAGCCCCAACACGGGCACATCCATCATTTCCGCCATTTTTACGGCTTTTTCCACCACCATTTTCACAAGGTCCTGCGGTGTTGTAACCACCACTACCCCCGCGATGGGAATGCTCTGAAACACCGTGAGCGGCACGTCGCCCGTTCCGGGGGGCATATCGATGAACAGCAAATCCACGTCCCGCCAGATCACGTCCGTCCAGAACTGCTGCACCGTGCCCGCAATCATCATCCCGCGCCAGATCACCGGGTCGTTCTCGTTTTCCAGCAGCAGATTCATCGACATCATCTGTATGCCGGAGGGCGTAAGCACGGTGTTCAAGCCGTCCTCTTCCGCGCTCGCCCGCTCGGTAACGCCGAACATTTTCGGAATCGAAGGTCCCGTAATATCCGCGTCCATGATCCCTACGCTTTTCCCCGCTTTGTGCGCGTACGCCGCCAGCAGCGAAGTCGTCAAAGACTTCCCCACGCCGCCCTTGCCGCTCACCACGGCGATTACTTTTTTAATCGACGATTTCTTGTGCGGTTCTTTCAAAAAACTTTCTTTTTTCTGCTTGTCCGAACAGCTTTTGCCGCAAGACGAGCAATCGTGAGTGCATTCTTCCGCCATTTTATTCCGTCCTTTTTATCGGTTTTCGTAAACGCCGCGCGTTTGTTTCCTCTTCGCGGCGTCCGATAGTTATTATACCCCGTTTTCGCCGTAAAAGTCAAGTAAAAAGCGCAAAAAGCGTGAAAAACCGCGAAATTTCGCGAAAATGCGGCAACCGCCTGAGCAGCGGAAAGAAAAACCGCCGCGCGCCATACAAAAACGGTTGCGTTTTTTTTCAAAGTATGGTATACTTGCTATAATGCGCGTAGGCGGGGAAGCAGCGGCTCCCTGTACCGGCAATCCGCTATAGCCGGGCTGAAAGCCTTTCCCGACGGACGTTATGGAAGGTATGCGCGCCGTAAGGAACGTTGATATCAAGGTCTTATGCAACGTAAACCCGCGAACCGTGTCAGGTCGGGGACGAAGCAGCACTAAACGGTGCTTTGCGTGTGCCATAGGGAAGCTTTGAAGGAGTCGCCTGCGGCGTTACCTCTTCGGTAACTTCCGGCAAAAAAGGATCGCGCAGTTTTTTTTGGGGAGAACGTTTGAATTTTTCAAACGTTCTCCCCAAAAAAAGTTTTCCGGCTTCTCTGCCGCGCAGAGGCAGTCGGATTTTTTCATTTTTCTTCGCCCCGCGGCGTTTCGTCCGGGGCGTTTTTTACAGCGTTTTTTCCTCGGTAATTTCCGCCGAGAACGATTTTTCCGCGCTGTTGAACGCCACGCCCGCCACAAAACAAACCATTAAAACGTACAGCCACAGCAAAAACACAAACGCCGCGCTGATCGCGCCGTACAGCCTGCCCGTATTGCCGAATTTCAGATACACGGCAAACCCCGCCAAAGCCGCCGCCCACGCCGCCACGGTAAACAGCGTGCCTTTCACAATCTCCCGCGGCTTCGTTTTATACGGGCACACGTACGCGTTAAGCATTAAAACAAGAAAGAACGAAAGCGATAATAAAAGCACGTAATTCGCCGCAAACAGCACTTTTCCGGAAAACAGTCGCGAAAGAAAAAACGCCCCGCCCGCATACGCGGCAAGCAGCAACGCGGCAGCCGCCATTACGGCAAACGAAAACAACAGCGCGGAAATCCGCACCCGCCAGCCGCTTTTTTTACGCGCGTAGCCGTATATAATCTCCCCGCCCCGCCGCAAATGATAAAAAAAACTTGTAGCGGAATACAAAGAAGTAAAAAGCAGCACCGCCGAAGCGCCCTTTCTGGCAAGCAACGCTTCGCCGCGGATATAATTCAGAATCCCCTCAACCGAGGCGAACACGGGCATTTCCAGCACGCGTTCCACCGGCAGATTCATTCTTCCGAACAGCAGCGTCAGCCACACCGAAAACGGCATGACGGACATCACGAAAAAATACACGAACGTGCCCGCCAGCGTGGAATACCTTTTGCGGGCGAGCAAGTCGTATTTGTTTCTTATAAATTTCACGGCGGCTTTCACACCGCCGTTTTGGTTTTTCGTCTGTTCCGCATTTCCCGCCGTTCCGGCGTCCGTCGGCTTCGCGGAGCGTTTTTCCGTATTTTTCATACGTTAATTATGCCCGCAACGAAGATAAAATATAACCGCCCGTCGGGTGCTTCGTAACGGATTGCCGCCAACGTTATAAAATTTTAAATCAATACTTTCGATACAGCCTGTCCCTTGCTTTCCCCTTCGGGGAGAGTGGCGCGTAGCGCCGAGAGAGGATAGCCTCGTAACATAAAATCGCTTATACATTACCCTCCTTTTTTTACCGCCGCGGCTTCGGTCGCGGCGGTTTTTTCGTAAATTTTTCCGCATTTTTCAAAAAGCTCCCCTCAATTACTTGAAAAAACCGAAAAAAAACGCTATAATGAATACGTATAAAATCACTGCATAAACCGTCCGGCTTTTTCCCGGCGCAAACGCGGCGGCGCAACGCTTCCGCAAAGGACTTACGATGATGGATTATTCCCGTTTAAGAAACGGTAACGACGTGCGCGGTATCGCCTCCGAAGGCGTTCCGGGCGAAGAAGTCAATCTTACGAAAACCGCGGCGCGCGATATTGCGCGCGGCTTCTGCCTGTGGCTGCAAAAACGCCTTCGTAAATCCCGCGTTCTCGTGGCGGTGGGGCACGATTCCAGGATTTCCGCCGCCGAACTTTTATCCGGCGCCGGGCAGGGCATTACAGAAAGCGGAAACGATCTTTTAATCACCGGGCTTTCCTCCACCCCCTCCATGTTCATGCTGTTGCAGGACGCCGCATTTTTCGGCGGCGAAAACAACGTGCCGGACGGCGCAATCATGCTCACCGCTTCCCACCTGCCGTTCAACCGCAACGGGTTGAAATTCTTCACGAAAGAAAGCGGACTGGAAGCCGACGAAGTCAAGGAAGTGCTCGCGCTTGCCGGCGATCCTTACGAAGCCGTTCCCGAAACGGCGCGCGGCAACGCAAAAACCGAAAGCTATATGGATAAGTACGCCGCCGACCTTGTAAAAAAGGTGCGCGAAGCCTGCAACGAAGAAACGCCCCTGAAAGGCAAAAAAATCATCGTGGACGCAGGCGGCGGCGCGGGCGGATTCTACGCGGAAAAAGTACTCGTTCCTCTGGGCGCCGACATCGCGGGCTCGCAATACCTTACGCCGGACGGGTATTTCAAAGGGCATATTCCCAACCCGGAAAACGAAGCGGCGATGCAATCGATCTGCGCGGCGGTCAAACGCGTAAAAGCCGATTTCGGCGTCATTTTCGATACGGACGTAGACCGCGCGGGCGCCGTGGATTCCACGGGCGAAGAAATCAACCGCAACCGCCTCATCGCGCTCATCTCCGCCATCCTTTTATCCGAAAAGGCGGGCACCATCGTAACCGATTCGGTAACAAGCGACGGGCTTGCGGAATTCATCGCCGCGCACGGCGGAAAGCACCGTCGTTTCAAGCGCGGCTATAAAAACGTCATCAACGAGGCGATACGGCTGAACGCCGCGGGCGAATACACCCCGCTCGCCATCGAAACCAGCGGGCACGCGGCGCTGAAAGAAAATTACTTTCTCGACGACGGCGCCTACCTTATCACAAGGCTTTTAATCGCGCTTGCGAAAGCGGCGAAACAGGGCAAAAATTTAAGCGACCTCATCGCCGATCTGAAAATGCCCGCCGAAGCCGCCGAACTGCGTTTTAAATTCAAGCCGGACTGCGACTTTAAAACGCTCGGCGCGAATCTCATCGAGCGGCTGAAAGAATACTCGGCGACAAAACCGTACATCACCCCCGCAAAAGACAATCACGAGGGCGTGCGGCTGAATTTCGATAAAGCGCACGGCGCGGGCTGGCTGCTCGTCCGGATGAGCCTGCACGAACCCATCCTTCCCACCAACGCGGAAAGCGAAGAAAAAGGCGGCGTAAAGAAAATCGTATCCGAATTGTACGCGTTTTTAAAAGAATTCGATTTTCTCGATTTATCCCCCGCCGAAAATTATTTGAAACAATAAAAAGTTTCCCCGCGGAAAAGCGGCAAACATAAAAAACGAAAACAGGAGAACCAACAAGCTATGGACGTACAGAAAACTACCATCAACGCTCTCAGAATTTTATCGGCGGAAGCAATCGAAAAAGCAAATTCGGGGCACCCCGGCATCGCCATGGGTTGCGCGCCGATCGCATACACGCTGTTTCAGAACTTTCTGAACTGCAATCCACTCGATCTTAAGTGGAACAACCGCGACAGATTCGTTCTCTCCGCAGGGCACGGCTCCGCGCTCTATTACGCGCTGATGCACTTATACGGTTACGGCATCACCACGGAAGATTTAAAGAACTTCCGTCAGCTGAACAGCAAAACGCCGGGGCATCCCGAATACGGGCACACGCCGGGCGTTGAAACCACCACGGGGCCTTTAGGGCAGGGCATTGCCAACGCGGTAGGTATGGCTATGGCGGAAGCGCATCTTGCGGCTACGTACAATCGTCCCGGCTTCCCCGTGGTCGATCATTATACGTACGCCATCTGCGGCGACGGCTGCCTCGAAGAAGGTATTTCTTACGAAGCCTGCTCGTTCGCGGGCGCCAACGCTCTCGGCAAACTCATTTTACTGTACGACGATAACGATATCACCATCGAAGGCGATACCGACGTTACTTTCAAAGAAAACGTGGGCGCGCGCTTCGCGGCGCAGAACTGGCAGGTACTGCACGTAGACCTCGCCACCTCTCCCGACGACGTAGTAGCCCTTTCCGACGCCATCGCCAAAGCGAAAGAAAGAACGGATAAACCCTCCGTCATCATCTGCCGCACCCGTATCGGTTACGGCTCGCCGCTCGAAGGCAGCGAAAAGAGCCACGGCGCACCTCTCGGCGCGGAAAATCTCAAAAAATCCAAGGAAAAGCTCGGCTGGAAAGAAGAAGAGCCGTTCTCCTGCCCGAAAGAAGTATACGAACACTGCGCGCTGGCGGCAAACGCGGGCGCCGAAAAAGAAATGCAGTGGAAAAAGATGTTCGCGGAATACGAATATACTTATCCCGAACTCGCGCAGCAGTATAAAGACGCCATGGCGGGCAAGAAACCCGATTTCGCGGCGATGGAAGATCTGTATTCCTTCGATAAGCCCATGGCAACCCGCGGCACCTCTTCCGTCGTGCTCAATAAAATCGCGGCGAAACTGCCTACCCTCTTCGGCGGCAGCGCCGATCTCGCGCCTTCCAATCAATCGGTAATGAAAGATACGGATACGATGAAATACGGCACATTCTCCGCGGAAAACTATGCGGGGCGCAACGTGCACTTCGGCATCCGCGAACACGCCATGGCGGCAATCTGCAACGGCTTGCAGCTGCACGGCGGCGTTCAGGCGTACTGCGCCACGTTCTTCGTATTCACCGATTATTGCAAGCCCGCCCTTCGTCTTGCGGCGCTTATGGGCTTGCCCGTAACGTACATTTTCACGCACGATTCCATCGGCGTCGGCGAGGACGGTCCCACGCACGAACCCGTAGAACAGCTCATCGCGCTCCGTTCGATTCCCGGCATGAAAGTGTATCGCCCCGCGGACGGCAAAGAAACGGCTGCCGCATGGATTTCCGCGCTTTCCGGCAACGAACCCACCGCGCTGGTGCTTTCCCGCCAGAACCTGCCGCAGTATGAAGGCAGCGGCAAAGAAGCATTGAAAGGCGGCTATATTCTCGAAGACTGCGAAGGCAAACCGGACGTGCTTTTAATCGGCACGGGCAGCGAAGTGGAACTTTGCGTCAAGGCAAAAGAAGCGCTGGAAGCGAAAGACGTCAAAGCGCGCGTTATTTCCATGCCCTGCGTCGAAGAATTCGAAAAGCAGAGCGACGATTATAAGGAAAGCGTTCTTCCCGCCGACGTCAAAGCGCGCGTGTGCGTAGAAGCGGGATCGCCTTACAGCTGGTATAAATACGCGGGCGACAAAGGCGAAATCGTGGCGATGACCACGTTCGGTGCGTCCGCTCCCGCAAAGCAGTTGTTCGAAAAATTCGGTTTCACGGTAGATAACGTCGTAGAAAAAGCCATCGCCTCTATCGAAAACAACCGGTAAATACGGCACAAGTCAAGCTTTCCCCTTGCCTGCTGAAAATTTTGCATCGCAAAATTTTCTTCGGCAAAAATTGTCAGCCGCTACGCGGCTTCCCCTTGGGGGCGGGCGTCGCCCGTTTCGTAACGGATTGCTGCAAAACCGTTTGAAATTAAAACGACCGCCTCTTTCGTAGCCTTCCCCTTGGGGGGAAGCTCCTTGCGAAGCAAGGTGATGAGGGGCGCAACTTGTTTTCTATAAAAAACATTTCAGGCTACCGCAGATACTTTCTGCGATAGCCTTTTTCCGTTCCCGAAATGCCTCTACAAAAAACCCTCTTATCTCAAATACTGCCCCTGCGCCGTAGCCAGCACGCGGTTCACCTGAATTTCCTCTCCGCTGAACGCGTCCACATACACGAAATATCCGTCCTCTCCGTAGCTGCACGCAAATTCATAGCAAAGTCTTTCGCGCTCTCCCTTTTTAATCACCGCTTTGCGCGAAGAAAGCACCGTAAGGCGTGAATTCAACGCCTTTTCCGCCCGATCTTCGCTGATCATCTCAGGCTTCTTCCCTTTCAACGGTTTTGCGGGTTGAGGCTGCTTTTTCGCCGCCGTTTCAAGGGTTTCCTCCGCTGCCGTTCCCGCAGGCATATGCCCGCCGCGCCGCGTGTGGTTATTCAGATAATTCACCGCAGTGAGTCCCACAACTTTGCCGCGTTCTTCGCACACTTTCACGCTCACGCTGTCCGGGTAGTACGCCACGCCGTTTTCTTCATACACAAAGAGGAAAGTAGCGTTCACGCCGCTTTCGTTCACCCACACCGCCGTCATATTTTCATATCCCAGAAAATCCAGATAATTTTCGGCAATCGTCAGCGCGTTATCGATATCAAAATTTTTCGCGGAACAGTCGGCGAAATAATCAAACCCCGCCAGCGCGCCGTTCTCTTTCGCAATCTCGGCGTAAATCTTCCGCCCCTGCGCGTCCGTCATCGAAAAGTTAAACGCGTCGATTTTTTCCGACTCGGTTTCGCCCGCGTACATAATCTCCGCTATGTCGTAATCCGCGAAATACTTCAGGCAAGCCTCTTCCGCCTGCGCCGAAGAAATGCCCCGTCTGCCCTGTTTCGCGCCCTCCTTTCCTGTAGAATTTCCCGAGGGGGAGCCGTTCGTCGCGGCTATCCCCCCCTCGTTTTCCTCGGCAATGCCCCCTTCGAGAGCATAATTTTCGATATTGCGGAAGTGTTCGTACACCTTGTTGCCCGCCTTATCCCTCATGAACATCGCCATGTCTTTATCGCTCAGCTCTTCCGAAAGCTCCGTCAGTTCGGCTAAAATCTTCCGGTTTACGGCATACAGCGTCTCAATCGTCTTGTAATCGTTTTCCGAAAGCCGTTCGCCCGCGCGCAACTTTTCCAGAATTCCCTGCGCCACGTCGCCCGTACGGTTTAAAAACGCCGTCATATTCACGTCCGTTTCGCTGTCCACCGGGAATTTTTCCAGCGTGCTTTCCGCCAATCTTGTTTTCACCAGCAAATCGGTAAAAAGCTCGCTCTGCGTCTGTCTGCCGGAAGCCACGCGCGCCTTGGAAAGGTCGCCGTCCACGTCCGAAATCGTCCCCGTCAGCTCGTACAGCGCGCCGCGGTATCCCGTGGAAAGCGCCATATCCGCCTGATTCATTCTCACCGCGCCCACCGTTACCACGGAGCCAAGCGCCAGCGTAACCACGCCCAGCGAAATCACAGCCGCCAGCCAGCCGCCGAAGCCGGGCGCATGGTTTTCGCTGCGCCTGCGCTCTCTGTTTTCAAGCCGCTGCTGTTTTCTCTTCAAAGCCGCGTCGCGCCGCTGTAATTTCAGGCGGTACTTTTTTTCGCGCTTTTCCTTTTTCGCCGCAATGCGCGCTTCCTTTTCTTTGGCAAGACGCTTCGCGCGCGCCTCGCGCGTTTCCGATTTCAGCGCCGCGCGGCGTTTTTCTTTTTCCGCAAGCCGTTTCGCATGCAGCGCCTTGCGTTCCGCTTTCGCCGCCGCCCGCTTCTCTTTCATCGCGATTTTCCTCTCCTTGCGGCGTTCTTTTCCGTCCAGACGCTTCTTTCTGCGTTCTTCCTTTGCCGCAAGCCGTTTTTCTTTTCTCGCCGCCCGCGCTTCCGCACGTTTTTTCGCGCGCTCTGCTTTCGACTTCTGCTTCTCCGCCTTGCGCTCCTCTTTCTTCAACGCCAGCTCAACGCGTTTTTTCGCCGCCGATTTCTCGCTTTGTTTCTTCTCCTTGTTCTCCGGCTTCTTCTCCGCGTTTTTCGCGTTGTTTCCGCCTCTGCCCCCTGCGTTTTTCGTTGCAACGGACTTTTTCCCCTGCTTTCCCGCGGCGCTTTTTTCCGCCTTTTCCTTTGCGATAATCTCCACCTTTTCCTCTCCGGAAGAAGTGTTTTTACCCGTTTTCGTTTCCTGCATCTTTTTCTCTCCTTTTCACACTATCCTTGTCGCGCCCGCGCCGGACGGCTCCGAAGCGCTCCTTACACCGCAAACACGTGTTTCCCGATCACCGTAACCGTTTTTCGCGAAAAAATCCACGAGCTCGTCGCCACCGCGGGGTTATAATAATAAATCGCTCCCCCCGTAGGGTCCCACCCGTTCACCGCGTCCTGCGCCGCGCTCATCGCCGTGGAATCGGGCGAAAGATTGATTTGCCCGTCGGAAACCGCCGTAAACGCGCCTTTCTGATACACCACGCCCGAAACGCTGTTCGGAAAAGCCGAACTTCTCACGCGGTTGAGAATCACCGCGCCTATCGCCACCTGCCCCGCGTACGGCTCGCCTCTGCCCTCGGCGTAAATGGTCTTCGCCAGAAGATACAAATCGGAACTCGTATACGTCGAACCGCCGCTGCCGCCGCCCGCCGGCACGTTGTAAGAAGCAGTCATTCCCAACGCCTTGTACGTGGCTTTGCCCACCACGCCGTCCGCCGTCAAGCCGTTCTTCTTCTGAAACGCAATCACCGCCGCGCGCGTTCCCGCGCCGAATATGCCGTCCACGCTTCCCGAATAGTACCCCCACCGTTTCAGCCTGCGCTGTACTTCTTTCACTTCGTCGCCCTTCGAGCCTTTGCGAAGCACCGCCACGGCGGCAACGCCGTCCGCGCCGCATTCCGCGGTATACGCGCCCGTTTCGTACGCTTTCGCCCGCGGCGCCGCAACCGCCGCCGCACAGCAGTAAATAAACAAGCCCGCGGCAGCCACAGCTATCCTTTTCACTCTTTTCATCCTTTCTTCTCCTTGACGCCCGCCCTCGCGGTTGTCGGTTTTCTAAAAGTATGTAAGAGGAATCCGCGTTTTATTCGCATTCTGTTTAATTTTTTCCCGCGCCGCCGCGATTTTTGCCGCATGCGCCGCCTTTCGCCGTCAATCGCCGTTTCGCCGCGCCTTCCATTCCGCAATCCGTTCCAGAATCAGACTTTTATACGCCACGTTTTTTCCGCCCGCCGTCGAAAAACACAGCGGCGGATACGCCACGCACCACCAGTTGTTTCCTTCGCCGCTACCAAGGCAAAGTATCAGGGCTTCGTATTCCCCCGCGGGCAGCGTAACGCCGTCGTACACGCGCGAAGGAAAGTATTCCTTTTTCAGCTCGGCTTTCGCCCGATAACCGAACCCGCGGCGCGAAAGCGCCTTATCCGCCACAGCCTCTATACCGTCGAAATTCCGCCGTATCGCGGCTTTCGCCGCTTCTTTATCGTGCGCGACGGCAAGCACGGGGATGAGAAAATCCACCACTTCGTCGCGAATTTCGTATTTTACGCGCTGCGCCGCGTCCTCGTTCGAATCCGCGCGGATATGAATCCGCAGATACTCCGCCGTAACGCCGCCGGAATTATCGCCGCCGAACCCGCCGAGCGTACCCGCGGAAAACGCGGTAATCAATAGCGCCGACAAAATTATTATGATTGAAGCAAAAAAAGTTATGCAATTTTTTTTCATACCGAACCTCTTTTTTTCACCGTTGCTTTCCGCAACGCGTATTTTATAGCCCGGTTACAAAATTTTTATACATTCACCTAAAAATATTCACCTCTTCGTGCCTTCCCCTTGGGGGGCGGGCATCGCCCGTTTCGTAACGGATTGTTGCAAAACCGTTTATATTTTTAGTTTTTGCCTTTCATCTATCCCCTTGCTTTCCCCTTCGGGGAAAGTGTCTGCGCAAGCAGACGATAGAGGTCAATTTCAATTTTTTGACTTTGATACAGCCTTCCCCTTGGCGGCTTAGTGTCGCCGTACGGCGACGAATGAGGGGCGCAACTTGTTTTCTATTTAAAATTTTTCAAACAAACAGGCTGCTGCCGCTTCCTTGCTTTCCCCTTTGGGGAAAGTGTCTGCGTAAGCAGACGATAGAGGTCAATTCAATTATTTTCCTCTCCACAAAATGCAAATAATACGGAACCTTGAAAAATCGAGGTTCGTATTATTTTTTGCAATGTTTAAGCACCCGACAAAGTTCCATTTGAAGTTTTTTCAGATTTTCTACGTCCGCAAACTCAATAGTGGTTGAAAAATTTAGAAATTTATGCTATAATAATAAACAAGCAAGACAAGTGCGTCAAAATGCATAATTCAGTTTTGCCAAAAAATGTAAAGAGGGTAATTCAATGGAAAAGAAAAATTTTAATCACGGAACTATGGTTGGTGGTATTGTAAGAATTGTAATCGCCTTAATTGCTGTGCTAATTGCTATTAATGTAATTAGTTCGGGAATCAAGTCATACGACCCTGAAGATAAATTTGGAACAATATTTATGTGCCTGATTGGCGGAATAATGATTATTGCGGCAATAGGTTTCATTGGCAACGGAGCAAAAATGATTATCGACGGTAAAAAGTCGCTTGAGGTTGCCCATAAAGGTCATTCCGAAAACGGTAGAATAACCGACTTAACCGAAACGGAAGTGACTGAAAATAATAACGGTTGCGTTTCTAATTACACGATATATAACTTAAAGTTTGAATACACGGACGATTCCGGCAATTTATGCGAAAGTCAAGAGCAAGTTAGTCAAAAAATTTATGAAAAATTACAACAAATGACGCTTGTTCCTATTCTTGTATACGGTGAACGTGCAATATTTGATAAAAAAAGATTCGATGACGAAAATAATATGGGATGAATTCACGTTCAGATTGGTTAGTGTTGAGCGACTATTATTCGGTTTACGTTACTAACGATCTGCCGCGCACTACAAAAGCGGAGCAACTTTTTCCAAGTCGCTCCGCTTTTATTTTCTGCTGATTTTTCGCCGAATCCGCTAAAAATTTACACCGTCGCGCAATGGTCGCAATCCTCGTCCGCAGGGAATTGCGACTTATCGTATTCGATGCCGTTTTTATCGTAGTAATCCTTAATCGCGCGCTTAATCGCCTCTTCGGCAAGCACCGAACAGTGCATTTTATAGGCGGGCAGCCCGTCCAACGCCTCCGCCACCGCCTTGTTCGTCAGCGTAAGCGCCTCGGAAAGCGGCTTGCCCTTAATCATCTCCGTCGCCATCGAAGAAGAAGCGATCGCCGAGCCGCACCCGAACGTTTCAAACTTCACGTCCGTAATAATATCGTTATCTATTTTCAGATAAATCTTCATGATATCGCCGCATTTCGCGTTGCCCACTTCCCCAACGCCGTCCGCGTTCTCTATGCTTCCCACGTTTCTCGGATTTCTGAAATGATCCATCACTTTTTCGCTGTATAACGCCATAATATTTTCTCCTTTTGCCCCGCTTCGTATCCCCGCAGAGCTTATCCGTATTTCTTTTCCGCGGGGTTGTTTCCCGCTCGCCCGGTTACGCCGCCTAAATCACAAACGGCTTTTTGCCGCTGACTTTCTCTTTCCAGAGCGGCGAGAAGCTTCTCAGATATTCGATGATTCCGGGAATCACTTCCGTCATATACTTCACGTCCTCTTCCGTATTGTCCTCGCAAAGCGAAAGCCGCAAAGATCCGTGCGCCACCTCATGCGGCCGCCCGATGGCAAGCAGCACGTGCGACGGGTCCAGAGAACCCGAAGTGCATGCCGAACCGGAAGAAGCGCAAACGCCCTTGTCGTCCAGCAAAAGCAACAGACTTTCGCCCTCTACCCCCTCGAAACAGAAGCTCACGTTTCCGGGCAGACGGTTTTCTTTCGTGCCGTTCAGCGCGCCGTGCGGAATCTTTTCCAGCCCCGCAATCAGCTCGTCGCGCAACTTTAACAGTTTTTTCGTATTCGATTCCATATTATCGCACGCTTCTTTCAGCGCCGCCGCCATACCGCACGCCGCGCCCACGTTCTCCGTGCCCGCGCGTTTGCCTCTCTCCTGCGCGCCGCCCTCGATCAACGGCTGCAAAAACACGCCGCGGCGGCAATACAACGCGCCGATTCCTTTCGGACCGTGAAATTTATGCGCGCTCATCGAAAGCATATCGATATTCTCTTTTTTCACGTCGATGGGCAGATGTCCCGTCGCCTGCACCGCGTCCGTGTGGAACGTTACGCCCTTTTCGCGGCACACCGCGCCGATTTCCGCAATCGGCAGAATCGAACCGATTTCGTTGTTCGCGTACATCGTCGTTACAAGGCAGGTATCTTCGCGGATGGCGTTTTTCACCTGTTCCGCCGTAATATTCCCCTGCGTTCCCACAGGCAAAAGTTCAATCTCGAAGCCCTCTTTTTCCAGCTTTTTCAGCGTATGCAGCACCGCGTGGTGTTCGAACGCCGTGGAAACGATATGTTTCTTTCCCTTGCGCGCCCCCGCCGCCGCAGCCGATAAAATCGCCTGATTGTCCGCTTCGCTGCCGCCCGAAGTAAAGTAAATTTCGTTCGTCTCGGCGCCGATCAGTTTCGCAATTTGTTCCCGCGCCGCCGTCAGAGCCTCTTTCGCGCCCTGCCCCGCGCCATACAAACTCGAAGCGTTGTAAAAATTGTCCTGCAAGAACGGCATCATCGCCTTCACCGCATTATCGCTCATTCTCGTCGTTGCCGCGTTATCCGCATAAATTCTGCGCATCGTCCGTTTCTCCTTTTCGTATTTTCCGCCGATACCCGTTCCCGCGTAAAATTTTATTTTCTACGTTACTCCTCGTACAGCGCCGTCGATAAATATCTGTCGCCGCCGTCGGGCAACAGCGCCACAATCGTCTTGCCCTCGTTCTCTTTCCGCTGCGCAATCCGTATCGCCGCCGCCAGCGCCGCGCCGGAGCTGATGCCCACCAGCACGCCTTCCGTCTTACCCATCATCCGCGCGAACGCAAACGCGTCGTCGCCGGAAACGGGCACCACTTCGTCGTATACGCCCGTATTCAGAACTTTCGGTACAAAACCCGCGCCGATGCCCTGAATGGTATGCGGACCGGCTTTTCCTTCGGAAAGCACGGGCGAAGCCGCAGGCTCCACAGCCGCCACATAAACGCCGTTTTTTTTCTTTTTAAGCACTTCGCCCACGCCCGTAACCGTGCCGCCCGTGCCTACGCCGGCAACAAAAATATCCACCGCGCCGTCCGTATCTTCCCAGATTTCCTCGGCAGTCGTCTTTCTGTGCGCTTCGGGATTCGCGGGATTGACAAACTGCCCCGCGATAAACGAATCGGGAATTTCTTTCGCCAGTTCTTCGGCCTTTTCTATCGCGCCTTTCATGCCCTTCTTGCCGTCCGTCAGCACCAACTCCGCGCCGTACGCTTTCATCAGTTTTCTGCGCTCGGCAGACATGGTATCCGGCATCACGATCATCACCTTATACCCGCGCGCCGCGCCCACCGCGGCAAGCCCGATGCCCGTATTTCCGCTCGTCGGCTCAATAATCACGGTATTTTCGCGCAGCACCCCGCGCCTCTCCGCGTCGTCCAGCATCTCTTTCGCCACACGGTCTTTCACCGAACCCGTCAGATTAAAATATTCCAGCTTCGCTAAAAGCCGCGCATTCAGGTTAAATTTCTTTTCTGTTTTTTTCAGTTCCAGCAGCGGCGTTTTTCCGATCAGTTCGTCCGCCGATTGATAAATCTTCATTTTCAAAGGCTCCTTTTTAATTCGCGCTTATAGTATAGCACGCAAAACATACCTTGTCAATAGGTTTATACCTTGTGAAGAAAAATTTTTTAATTATTTTTTTCTGGAATCGTAGCACGCGCCGCCGTTTTTCGCATTTCCCTCGTTTTCGGCGATTTCGCAGCCGCAGTCGCACTCTTTTTCCGCCGCTTTCCCCTTTTCTACGTCCGCCGCATTTTCCGCAACGCCGTCCGTCAGAACGCTTTCCAAAGTAACTCCGCGCAGAAAATCGTCGATGACGATCTGCAACCTTTCCCACACGGGCAACGTCTTGCACGCCCCCGCGTTCGCGCAGGGATTCGGCTTGCATTCCAGACACGAAACGGGCGAAATCGAACCTTCCGAAACGGACAGAATTTCCAGCAGATTATAATCTTTCGGTTCGCGCGACAGGCGGTATCCGCCGCCCTTGCCTCTAACGCCTTCCACCAGCCCCGCCTTTGCCAGCAAAGCCACAATGCTTTCCAGATATTTTTCCGAAATCGCCTGCTCTGTCGCAATCGCGTTCAGCGTGAGATACTCTTCCTTTTTATGCGCCGCCAGCGAAAGCATCACCCGCACCGCATATCTTCCCTTCGTCGAAATCAACATTTTTTTACTCTCCCTCGGCGCTGCCCTCGCCCTTCCAGTGCAGGCGATGCAGATCCCCTTCTTCCGAAAGGTGCGGGTAATCCAGCTGCCTGAGCGCCTCGTACACGGCAACCGCCACGGAGTTGGAAAGATTCAGCGATCTCGCTTCGCTCCGCATCGGAATCCGCACGCACGTTTCTTCGTTATCCACCAACAGCTCTTCGGGCAACCCTTTCGTCTCCTTGCCGAACACGAGGTAATCGCCGTCTTTATAGGCAGCCTCGCTGTGCGTCCGCTTCGCTTTCGTCGTAAAAAAGTAAAATGTCGCCGCCGCATTCTCCCGCGCCGCCTCTTCCCGCACCTCGGCAAACGAATCATAATATTTCACGTCCACAAGGTGCCAGTAATCCAGCCCCGCGCGTTTCAGATACTTATCCGAAACTTCGAATCCGAGCGGTCGCACCATATGCAGAACGCACCCCGTAGCGGCGCAAGTCCGCGCAATATTTCCCGCGTTCTGCGGAATTTCAGGCTCCACAAGCACTATATGCAGCATTGTCAGTCTACCTCTTTTATCCGGCGTTTATGCAGTATATTCTCCACTACCCCGCCGATTTTATCCGCCATAAAATAAAACCCGAGGTCCGTGGGGTGGCACCCGTCCACCTGGCACCGCTGTTTCAGCTCTGCGGGAAAGAATTCCCGTCCGTCCACGAAATACACGTTTTTATCGCCTTTTTTCAAAGCCTTTTCATACGTGGCGTAAATAATTTCCGCGCGCTTGTTCGCGTCGTCGTTCACGCACGAAGATTCGGGGCGAGTTACAAACACAATCGGAGTATCCTTTTTTACCTCGCGGTAGCGTTTATACAACCGCTCGTGCGTTGCCGCAAGATATTCGGGCGTAGGCGCGTTATAATCGTAATCGCATACGAATACGCTGCAATCCACGCCGCGCAGATAGTCCGCCATATTGTCCTCCGCCTTGCCGTTCCCCGAAAACCCGAGGTTGATATAGTCAACGCCCGTGCGCTCGCAAATCAGATCTTCGTACGAGTTGTCCGCACGCGAAGCGCACCCGCCCTGCGTAATCGAAGAACCGTAATACAGCACGGGCGGCACGTTTTTATAGCCCGCCCCTTCGCCGAGAACTGCGTCGCCGTCCAGCTCGATCGCAAGGGAAGCCACGCTCGAATACAACGGAAAGTGTAAAACATAATCGCGCAGCTCGCCGTCGAGATTTACGGCTACTTCAAATTCATCGCCGAAATTCCATTCGGGGCAAAGTACGCCGCGTAAAACGCTTTTCTTTTCCGCACCCTCGCGCGAACATAAGATAAAACCGGTGCTGCCCGTCAACGCCATATGCCGCATGCGGCAAAAATAACTTTCGCGCACATACAGCCGCAACGTTTTAGAATTCGTGGTAAAGTTCAGCCGAAGTCCCGCGCCGTTGGCAGCAAGAAAATGCACGCCTTCGGAAACGCCCGCCGCCACGCCAAGCGGCATACGCACGAACCCCGCGCCCGCCTCGTACAAGCCGCCGTACAATTTAAACGGCGCACAGGGCAGAAAAAAGCGTTTTTTACCGTCTTTTTCCACCGTCGCGGCGGCAAAATTTTTATCGAATTTCGTGATATCCATTTTTCCCGATCCTTTTTAAAGCCAAATTCCGACGTCCGATTTTTATCATTGAATATTGTAATACGCCGCACGAAAAAATGCAAGCGTTTTGGTAGTTTTTTTCAGTTTTACCCTGTTTTTCCGCAGAATTTCAAAAAAAATTGCGGATATTTTGTCTTTTGCGGCTGCATAATGTTGTTACAAGGACGGCGAAAGTCCTTTCAGGGAGGAAACAAAAATTTTATGCAATTTGAAAAAACGCAGACCTTTAAAAACTTAGCGCGTTCCTTCGCCGGCGAATCGCAGGCGGGCATGCGCTACCAGCTTATCGCAAAACAGGCGATGCAGGAAGGCTATAAAACGCTTGCGGACGAAATCAGAACGATCGCAAAAAACGAAACGTTCCACGCCAAGCGCTTCTTCGAAACGTTACAGGAAAAGGCGGGCAGCCGCGAGAATATCGACATCGAAGCCGGCTATCCTTTCCATGCGGGTTCGCTTGAAGAAGGGCTTGCCTTTGCCTCAAACGACGAAACGGCGGAAACGGAACTCTACCCCGAATTTGCCGAAACTGCGAAAAAAGAAGGCTTTGCCGATATTGCGGCGCTTTACAAGCTGATCGCGAAAGTAGAAGATTCTCACCGGATCATTTTCGATTATCTTGCCGGCGCGGTAAAAAACGGCACGCTGTTTTCCGCGGATTCGCCCGTACTCTGGGTATGCGGCGATTGCGGACACATGGCAGTCGGCGAAAAAGCCTGGAAAACCTGCCCGCTCTGCGGCGCGGAACAGGGGCGCGTAATGTTGCATCTGCCTTTCGAAGGCAACCGCGTCTGACCGGAAGGATTTTCGCTTACCTTGCAGATTCGATTTTAAAAGGAGAATAAAAATGAAAAATCAGAACAACAACGAAAACAAGAAACGCACCAACAATCGCACCGGCAACACGAAGAACTGCGGCGGCTGCGGCAAATCCCGCAACTGCAAAGGCTCCGCCAACGAACACAAAGAAGAGGAAGACTAACGCATAAAACCGCCGTAACGGCGGAAGAAAGGAGGGCTTTCCCATGAAAAAGCTTTCGAAAAAGGTAGAAAGCCTGATCGGGCTCGCTTCGAAGTCGGACGTCAACGGCAGCTATACGGGCAAGCCGCTGAATCCGAAAGAAAAGCCCGTACAGGACGCCGACGATCTTTAAATCGCGGCGTACGGCGGCGCAACGCCGCTGAAATAAAAACAATAAAAACCGACGGCGGGATGGTTTACAATCGTTCCGTCGTCGGCTGTTTTTATTTATGGAATTTTTTTTGGCGTAAAACCCAAAAATCCGGCTATTGCGCCGCAGAATCGGCTTCGTTTAAAAATCATCGTCATTACGGCGGCGTTTTTTCGAAGCGCCGCTCTTGGGCGAAGGAGCGTCATCGTCGTCGAACGAATCGTCCTCGTCGTCCTCGTCGTCATCATCCTCGTCGTCAAGGTAATCGTCCGCCGATACATATTCGAAATCGTCGTCGGAATTCTGCGTTTCCTCTTCTTCCTCTTCCTCGTCATCCTCCTCGTCCAGCTCCTCGCCGCTGAGGTCGATGCCTATATCGTCGCCGGCGTCATCGTCGTCAAGGTAGCTTCTCCAGGCGTCATCCTTATCGGGATCCTCCTCTTCTTCCTCTTCCTCGATGTCCTCTTCGTATTCCGATTTTTTCTTGCATTCGTCGCACATTTTCTCGCCTGCGCGCATATAGTTTTCGCCGCAGATGGGGCAAAGTTCCGTTTCTTCGGTATCCGCCTCTTCGAAATTATCGGTAAACGTCTTTTCGCCGTTCAGTTCCATTCTGCACACTTCGCAAAAATCCTCTTTATCCGCGTCGATGAAATTCAGTTGACATCTGGGGCATAATTCGTATCTTGCCATAAATAAAAGTTCCTCTGTTTCGTTTCGTTATCCGCCGCAAAAAAATCCCTTGCGGGATTCGAAAACGGCATTTTGCTATATTATATTAGTATTTTTTTCTTTTGTAAACTGTTTTTGTGCAATTTTTCGTATTTTTATAATTTTTTTTCGCATTTTTTCAATGTCCGCATTTTCTCCGAACCTTTCCTCTCTTAAACGCTTCGCCGCGCCGCCCCTTGCTTTCCCCTTTTTCGCTTTTTCTCCTGATGGAGAAAAAGCGAAAAAACCTACGGTAGCGGGGAAAGTGGCGAGCGTATGCGAGCCGATAGAGGTCAAATATTAATTTTGCCTTATTTAAGCCTTCCCCATCGGAGGGCTTTTCTTGCCGAACTGCCGTTTAAGGCAGCTTCGGCAGCCTGGTGTCGCCGTACGGCGACGAATGAGGGGCGCCCGCTTCTTCGCACGGCTTTCCTTTACCCTGTTTTTTCCATTGCAAAACGTCAAAAATCGTCTGCCTTGTTCCAAAGCTTCCCCTTGCCTCATCGTGCTTGCGCACAATGAGGCAAAAATTGTCTGCTTTCAAAGCCTTCCCCTTGCCTGAAAAAAATTCAGCGAACTTCATTTTTTTCGGCAAAAATGTGAAGCCTTGCCTTACGTCAAGGCTTCCCCACGGGGGGAAGCTGTCAACTTCGTTGACTGATGAGGGGCGCTCGTCTATTCGCACCGGCTGTTTTAAACAATTCAGCCAAAAAAATTCAACCGTTTTTTATCGGCAGCAAAAAAGCGCCCTGCTTTTCGCAAGACGCTTTTCATATCAAAAGCCTTATTCCTCTTTATTATCCGCAGTACCGTCGGCGTTTTCCGTCGTTTCTGCCGCAGTTTCCGCGGGCTTTTCTTCCGTCGCGTACACGTCGATGCTCTTATCGTCGGTAGTATCGATCTTCGGTTTTCTCACTCTCGTGGCTTCTCTGTCTGCCGCAAGCTTGACTTTCTTTTTATGCGAAATCACGATGGGAAGCGTAATGCCCGTAATCACCGCAATCGCACCCGCCGCAACGGCAATCGAAACCCACACGTTTTTCGCCGTAGACCAGGCGCCGTCGTCGGAAGATAAATCGGGCAGCGGCTTCACGAAATCGGTGCGCCATATTTTTTCAATCGCTTCCGCGTCCGATTTCTTCATCGCGCCGATGCGGTTGATAAAGTAAGTTTCCCTATCGTAATATTCGTCGCCGTCTTTAAACTTCGTCGCAAAATCGTTTTCGCCGTGCGCCGTATGACTTCTGAACGCCGCGATTTCCGCCTGCGCATATTCGCCGTAGCGGTAGTAATCCTTATAGCCCTGCTTTTTCGCCTCTTTCAAAAATTCGTCGTACGCCGTCAGCTCGCCCGTACGGAAATAATACTGCAGCGCAAGGTTCAGGCTTTCGCCGTCGTCGCCCGTATCCGCACAGTCGGAAAAATAATCCGTAACGGAAGTATACTTTTCGTTCAACGCTTTCAGTTCCGCCGCCGTCATCGCGCCGTTTTCGCCGCTGCCGCTTAAATTCGCCGTATAAATATAGTCGAAAGACTTCGAACCGAACGACTGCGCGTTGCAATAGAACAGCGTATTGTCCGCAAATTCGGGCTTATACCAGGAATCGTTCCACTGCACGTCCGGAATTTTCGCGGGGGAATATTCCGCGTCTCTGTTGTCCTCGTCGCCGATCAAAAGGTTCTTGCGGTAAGCGGAAGCCGCGCCGTCGTATTTCAGGCGGTACAGATTATTCCCGGCATCCGCCGAACCGTAATAGTACAGATATTCGCCTTCCGTTTTCCACAGCGTTGCGGAACTCGCCACCGTTTCGGCAAGCCGTTCGCCGTCCTCGATAAGCGTACCGTCCGCGCTCACTTCCGTCCTGCAGATATAGTTGTTCGAAACGTACAGATACGCAAGGTTGTCGCCCGTTTCGTAGTAAATCGCGCTTGCCGAAGCGTTCGTCGAATCGTCCGCCACTCTGAATAATTTTTCGGCGTTCGCCGTTACCGTATTCCAGCCGCTCTTCGTCTGCTCGTCTTTAAAGGTATATACGGGCGTATCGTCGGAAAGGCTTCCCTTGCGGGTAAAAAGCACTCTGCCGCCCTTGTACGAAAGCACCGCGTAAGTGTAAGAAGCGTGCCCGTTGTTCTCGTCCGCGTCGTTGAACGTCGTTTTTGCATCCTGCGGATCGATGCCGCCTCTGCCGTCCAAAACCAGTCTGCCGAGGTTCACGTACGGGTACTGCGCAATATCTCCGCCGTCGAAATCCGCGTTGTTCTTCACAAGGCTCGCTTTGTCGAACGCGTATTCTTTATATTCGCCCGCGCCGTCTTTCACGGTATACGCGGCTTTGTCCGCGTTCGTTTCCGCGGTGGCTTCGGGGGAAACGCGGTACAACTGATTGTAGCCGAATTTGCCCGCGTCCGCCGTCATCGCGGTGGGCACTTTCATCAGATAGTACACGCTGCCGTTTTCAAGGTTTTCGGTATCGAAATAATAATTCTCGGCGCCTTTCACCAAAAGCGTGGTAACGCCCGTATCCGTGTTGAACGAATAGAGGTTGCTGCTTTGCACGTACATGCAGTACACCACGCCGTCCGCGCCCTTCACGAAACGATACGGAACCGTATTGTCCGAAAGACGGAACAGATACTTGTCCGCTTCCTTTTTCGAAGAGGTTCCGTCCAGCTTCACTTTCTTGAACGAAAGCCAGGAAGTGGAAACGGTGCCGTCCTTTTCCTTTTCGTTGGTGGGCGAAGCGAAATACACGTAATTATCGTAAATGAATACGCCGCCGTCGTAATTCTGCGCCACGAACAGCGAAGGCACCACGCACTCCGCCGCGCCGTACGATTTTGCTTTCAACGCCGATTTCGCAATGCGATACAGCGCGCCTTTCTGCACTTTGCCGTAGGTGTTATCCGCCGAAGCTTCCGCCGCGCCGTTGATAAAGTATACGTAATCCCCCGTTTCCACAAGGAACCCGCCGTTGGAAGTAACCTTGTCGCTTGTGGTATCCGCCTGAGCGGGCGGCGTGAAATCGCTGCCAGCGCAGGAAGCGAGCGTTGCCGCCGAGCACGCAAGCGTAGCCATAGCAAGAAGCACGGTAAGTTTTTTCTTCAAACTCCGCATATATAAGATCATTCTCCTTCAAAAGTGTAAATCGGAATCCGTCTGCGGCATAAATCCGTGCGGATTTACGGCAAACTCATATTCCGACGATACTAACGCATATTCTATTATATATCAAAACGGCGATTAAAGCAAACAAAAACGACTACCTTTACGTATTTTTAATCGAATTTTCCCCGTTTTTTCTTTTTTCTTCCGCTCTTTTTTAATTTTCCCGTTCATTTTTTTCACGGTGATTCTTTATGGAAAATTTCGGTCTTTTAAAATTTTTAAAATCTCCCTACCCCGCCGGGCGGGAAACACCGCCCGAACCGTCGCCCGGAAACGCCTTGAAAAATCCGCCCGGAATCGGCGAAAAAACGCCGGAAAACACCGAAAAAAACGGTGAAAACAAGGTAAAAAACGCCGGAAATACAATCAAAAACGGCGAAATTTACCTCGATTTTATGGAAAAACAACGCAATTTAAGCAATAAAATCGGCAAAAAATAACAACTTTTTGCCGATTTTTAACGTGTTTTTTTAATTTTCAGGCTGTTTTTTCAAGCTGTTTTTTACAAACCGTCGCCCTCGGTTTCTTCTTCCAGCTCTTCTTCCTCGCGGACGATTTCCTCTTCCTTGTTTTCCGCGCCCGGCATTTTATTCCACGCGCCGCCGCGATAGAAAATTATGGAAAGCACCGCGGAAACGCACCAGCCGCACGGCCATGCCATCCAGATGCCCGTTGTTCCGAGCGGCGTAAGCGCAAGCACTTCGGCAAGCGCCACGCGCAGAATCAGATCGGTAAACGTGGCTATCATGAACTGCTTCATCATGCCGCTGCCGCGCAGCACGCCGTCGGCAACCAGTTTCGCCGCGATGACGAAATAGAACGGCGAAATCACCCGCAGGAACGTGAGCCCCGTTTTCAGCGCCGCGCCGCTTACGTCGTCCAGAAAAGCGTACATCAGATACTTGCCCGCGAAGAGATACAGCGCGCAGACGGGAACACAGATGATCCACACGATGGCAAGCCCCGCACGGAAGCCCTGCTTCACGCGCGCGTGCTTCCCCGCGCCCATATTCTGCGCGGTGTAATTCGAAATGCCGTTGCCAAGCGTAGTGAGCGATGTTACCACCATATTGTTGAGTTTTACCGCCGCGGAATACCCCGCCATTACTTCCGAACCGAACGTATTGATGACCGACTGAATTACGATATTGCCCACCGAAATGAAGCTCTGCTGCAAGATACTGGGCACGGCGATCACCGCCACTTTGCCGAGAATCGCAAACGAGAACAGCTTCGTTTTTTCGCCCGCGCCGATTTTTTTCAGACGGAGCACGACGAACAGCACCGCAAGCACGCAGCTGACGCCCTGGCAGAGGAACGTTGCCCACGCGACGCCCGCGACGCCCATTTTAAACGCCGCGACGAACAGAATATCCATACCGATATTCGCAACGGACGAGCAGGCAAGAAAAACAAACGGCGTTTTAGAATCGCCGAGCGCCGAGAAAATGCCGGTGGCGATATTATAAAAGAACACGAACGGCAAGCCGTAAATGTAAATATCGAGATATAACTTCGAATCGGCGAAAATGTTTTCCGGCGTGTTGATAAGGCGCAGCAGCCCGCCGCAGAAAATCGAGCCGAACAGCATTAAAACGCCGCACAGCACGCCGCCCGCGATAAGCGACGTGTACACGCTTGTTTTCATTTCGCCGTACTTCTTCGCGCCGAAAAAATTGGATACCACGACGGAGCAACCGATATTGCAGCCGAACGCGAACGCGATGAAAATCAACGTGATTTCGTAGCTGTTGCCCACCGCGGCAAGCGCGTCGTTGCCGATGAATTTCC